>Ga0316204_10000846_pt1 | contig 97493 bp, 87 predicted proteins | sample 6monrhotite_MG_2_FD_205661 | JGI IMG/M metagenome (GOLD analysis project Ga0316204, IMG submission 205661) | Microbial mat bacterial communities from mineral coupon in-situ incubated in ocean water Damariscotta River, Maine, United States -... | ecosystem: Environmental > Aquatic > Marine >... | reverse complement strand
AACCCGCGAGACCAGGCAACCTATGAGGCAGACGTGGTGCGGGTTGATTTTGTTCCGACCGAAGGGCTCCAGTCATGGGTGCCGGAAGATGACGACGCGTGAGCAGCAAGCTTTGCCATAGGCGCGAAACGTGTCGGCTGTGTGGCGGGAGCCATCTCGAACTGGTTCTTGCGTTGACGCCGACACCGCCAGCCAATGCCTTTGTTGGGGAAAATGAACTGGATGAACCGCAGGAAACATTTCCGCTTGATGTTTTTTTCTGTGAAGACTGCTTTCATGTGCAGTTGCTCGACGTCGTCGATCCGGCACACCTGTTTGAAAACTATGTCTATGTCTCGGGGACTTCAGCGAACTTTGTCAGGCATTTTGCAGAATATGCGAAGCTCGTGGCCAGCCGCTATATGAGCAGCAAACAGGACGCCCTGGTTGTCGACATCGGGTCCAATGACGGTACACTTCTCCGTCAATTCAAGGAATTCGGGTTGCGGGTTTTGGGCATTGACCCTGCTCGCGACATTGCCGTTGGTGCAACGAAAGGCGGCATTGAAACAAAAGCGGCATTTTTTACCTCGCAAATGGCGGAAAGTATCAGACGCGACTATGGCGAAGCTCAGATTATCTGCGCCAATAATGTTTACGCGCATGCCGATGATTTAAGCGATATCACCAGAGGAATTCGTACCCTGTTATCGGCGGATGGTGTTTTCGTTTTCGAGGTCTCCTACCTCGTCGACGTATATGAGAAAACGCTGTTTGACACGATCTATCATGAGCATGTTGCCTACCATTCAGTCGCTCCGCTCAAGCGGTTTCTCGCGACCCAGGACATGCAGTTGATCGCCGTCGAACGAGTTAACTCGCACGGGGGCAGTTTACGCGGTGTTGCTCAACGGTTGGGCGGCCCCTGTCCCGTCGAGCAATCAGTTGACGTGTTTATCGCGCGAGAACGGGCTCTCGGCCTGGATCGCGCTCTGACCTATCGGAAATTTGCACGGCAAATTGATGCACTACGGGATGATCTGCGCGAGGTGCTGAAAAATCTGGTTGAAGCTGGAAAATCGATCGCCGCTTTTGGTGCTCCGGCCAAGGCAACGACCCTCATGTATCATTTTGATATCGGGCCGGATATAATTGATTTCATCGTCGATGACAGCCCTCTCAAGCAAGGTCTGTATTCCCCCGGGATGCATATTCCGGTTTTACCTTCCAGCGCCCTGTACGAAAGAAAACCGGATGCCGTGGTGATCCTGGCCTGGAATTTTGCCGAATCAATCATGAAAAATCATGGGGCTTATCTTGAGCACGGCGGGGAATTCATTGTTCCATTGCCGACCGTGGCACGATTTGGTCAAGTCGCACGTTCATCCCGGCCCCCTGCTCCATGAACGTCTCACTAAATCTCGGCAGGGAATCAGGCGTGCGGATCCCTGTATTTATTTTGTGTCTCTTCACCATTGCGGCATTCGTTTTTCGAGCTGACACATTGACGTGGGAACGGGCAGCATTGTCGTTGTGCATTGCCTGGGTCGGAATTGTCCCCGGCTTGATCTATCTTTCCTCGCACCACGGCGAGCGAACCCCGTTTCCGTTGATGCCGTTGGTTGGACTGTTTTACGCCATATTTTTCGGGCTTAGCGGGTTTACGGCCCCATATTTGAGATTTAACGATACCGGAAAAATTCTGGTTTTTAGCTATTTGTATATAGATGACATAAGCATCTTTGCGCAAACCCTGGTCCTGTCAGGGGTAATTTTGATGATGGCTTGTTGGGCGAGATCACGGCAGGTTTTTCAATCGAGAATTCCTCGCTTCTCATTGCCGGTACAATATCCGGCCTGGCGGTTGCAGGTGCTCGTGTGGGCACTGATTGGAGGCAACTTGAGTTATATCTATTTCCCAATTGTCAGGGCATTGCCGTCGGTTGGGCAGTTTTTGCAACCGGTCGGATATCTGGGATTTGCGTTGATGCTTGTATTGAGGCATCGGAACATTCTGCCGGTTTGGCAAACAAGGGCATATTTTTTTGTTGTGGTCCCGCTATGGCTTTTCGGCCTTCTGGCGACCGGGTTTCTCGCCCCAATCATGTTGATCGGGGGGCTCTACATTTCCGTCACGCTGTTTTTGACCGGTCGGCTGGCCTGGAAACAAATGTTGGCGATTTCACTCGCATTTATTGTCACCTATCCGGTCATGACCAATTACCGGCACCTGATCTGGGTGCCCGGCAAATCGATAGCTTCGTTACAGAAACTGCAATTGATCGGCGATGCGGTTGCCAATTATGTTGCAATGGACCAGAAACGGCTATCTGACCGGAGTTCCGGATTGTTTCGCCGTGTTGGGCTGATTCTTACACTCAGTCATGTCGTGGAAGAAACGCCTCGGAGCGTTCCCTATTGGAAGGGTGAAACCTATAGGCCACTGTTTACAAGCTGGATTCCACGGGTTTTCTGGAAAGGAAAACCCCAGGAGAAAGCCGGATACACTTTCGGGGTTCGTTATTCATTTATCGGAAAAAGCGATACCCGCCTGTCCTACAATCTGCCGTGGATTACCGAGTTGTTTGCCAACTTTGGACTGGCCGGAGTGGTTATCGGCATGCCGTTGATTGGATTGTTTCTTTCCATGATGGAAGCTGTATTCAATCGACCAGGGCAGAGTTTTCTGGAATACGGAGTCGGAGCGACGATCCTGCTTCCATTGTCTTTTCAGGAATCAAATTTTTCATTGATGACGGGAAGCCTCCTCCCGCTGGCGGTTTGTTTGTGGATCTATTTTTCGTTCGGCTTGCGTTTCAGAGCGCCGGTTCGGTGATATTTCAGTTCACCAACGAAACCCGTCACAAAATACCTGTGTTGAACTGAGATGACCCGAAAGAACTTAAGGTAGCGGACGTTCTGGGCATATGATCGGACTTGCATTGGCGGGTCATATACGGGAGAAAAACACGGGCCGTTGTGATCCGGCACCGGGATTTGGCAGAATTGATCATGAAAAGTCACCGGGCCCGCCTTGAAAGGGATGGGCGGGTCAATGTACCGTTGTCAAAAGTTTAGGTGTATCAGAGTATGGGCAGTTTTATTCTACAATCTGACATTAAAGAAATTGTCGACAGGCTGCGGGATCAGGCGCAGGCATTCTCCGGCAAAACGGTGCTGCTGACGGGCGGCCGCGGTTTTCTCGGTCGGTATTTCATGGAGATATTCGGCGCCCTTAACGACGGTATTCTGGACCGTCCGGTCAAGCTGGTTGCCATGGATAATATGATTACGGCGGGAAAAGAGGGGGCCGCCATCCCCGACCTCGCAAACGTTGAATTCATTGAACATGACGTCACCAGAGACTTTGAGTGGAATGGGCCGCTTGATTATGTGATCCACGCTGCGGGTATTGCGTCGCCCTACTATTACCGCGCCTACCCGCTGGAAACACTGGAGGTCGCGATCACTGGTACACGCAAAATGCTGGAACTGGCAGATCGCCACAATGCCCGCTTTACCTTTTTCTCTTCAAGCGAAATATATGGTGACCCGGATCCGAAACACGTGCCGATGGCAGAGAGTTATCGTGGCAACGTATCCTGCCAGGGACCGCGGGCCTGTTATGATGAAAGTAAACGCGTCGGCGAGACTCTTTGTTACATTTTTCACAATGCCCACGGCACGCATACCAACACCATTCGCCCTTTCAACGTGTTTGGCCCGGGCATGCAGGAAACGGACTATCGTGTCCTGCCCAACTTTGCCAGCCGGATCAAGGGAGGCCAGCCACTGCACGTATATGGTTCGGGCAACCAGACCCGAACATTCTGTTACATTACGGATGCGATCGTCGGCTTTCTGCAGGTTGTTCTGAAAGGCGTTGCGGGAGAGGCCTATAATATAGGCAACCCGGATCCTGAAATTTCAATGATTGACCTCGTCAAGCGCATTGAAAAAGTATCCAGCCAATCGGTTTCTTACGATGTGGTGGAGTACCCGGACAGCTATCCCGCAGATGAACCCAATCGCCGGGCTCCTGATATTCGCAAGGCCCGCTTGCAGTTGGGATTTGCGCCGGCGGTAGATCTCGAGGAAGGCCTGCGACGTTTTCTTGACTGGTCCGATCAGACCTATGTCGGGGAGTCATAATATTGGACAGGGACTCGAGGGCCATCCGGGTGAGTGTCATCATCCCCGCCTACAATGAAGAGGCGACAATCATCGAGCTGTTGCACAAGGTCAATCAACAATCGATTCAGGGGATTGACCTGGAAGTTCTGGTAATTGATGACGGTTCCACAGATGCGACCGTGAAATTGCTGGAAGAGCATCCGTCACTCTATTCCGATCTCGTCAAACAGCCGACCAACGGCGGCAAGGGGGCGGCGGTGAAGGCGGGGCTAATGCGGGCCAGCGGCGATTACATTCTGTTTCAGGACGCCGATCTCGAGTATGATCCAATGGACTATAAAAATCTGTTCCGGCCGCTCCTGGAGCACAACGCCGACATCGTCATGGGCAGCCGGTTTTCTGCCCCGTCCATAACCCGGGTTTCCTATTTCTGGAACAAGGTGGGAAACGGGGCGATAACACTGTTTTTTAATATTCTTAACAATACCACATTCACCGATATCTATTCCTGTTATCTGCTCTATCGCAGGGAACTGATCCGACCGGATGAATTGAAAACCAATGGCTGGGAACAACACGCCGAAATTCTGAGCAGAACCGTGCAACGGGCAACCGCAATTTATGAAGTGCCGATCGGCTACCACGGACGGACCCTGGATGAGGGTAAAAAAATCAGGGCGCATCATATAATCGCGGTGTTCTGGACGATATTGACCATGCGATTTTTCCCCTAGGCCAATGGCGGAGCACAGCCCACCAGATACGGATATTCTATATGAAGGCCGTGACCTTGAGGCGTTGGCGTCATTGCATCAGTATCAAGACTGGATGATGAAATTTTTCCGTCCCTATCTGCGGGGTGACGGTCTGGAGGTTGGCGCCGGACTTGGCAATATCGCAGTACATCTGACTCCGTTTTTGAGTTCGTTGGAGCTCGTCGAGCCGTCGACCAACCTGATCCGCCCATTGGCAGCCCGGTTCGAATCGGTCGACAATGTTACCGTGACCCACAAGCTATTCGAGGAATTTGTCTCTGGCACAGCGGATAAAAAATTCGACTGCGTTGTTATGGTCAATGTGCTGGAACACATCGAAGATGACCAACAGGCCCTGATGGAATGTTACCGCATCCTGCGTCCGGGGGGGCATCTCCTGATTTTCGTCCCGGCACTGCAGGTATTGTTCAGCAAACTTGACAAAATGGTAGGACATTTCCGCCGATACGAGCGCCGTGATCTGGAGGAAAAAATCAAAGTTGCCGGTTTTCACCGGCAAGAATGCAGGTTTTTTGATGTGGTCGGTATCATCCCCTGGTGGTTGTTAAATACCCTCGGCGGCGCGACCGGTTTCAATCCGGCACTGGTTCAACTGTATGACAGGGCGGTGGTGCCTATCTCACGTGCCCTGGAGTCTGTGATCAATCCGCCGTACGGAAAAAACCTGATTGCAATTTCAAAACGCCCGTAATGGACAAGCGAATGCGAGACCTGAAATGACTGTGGCGCCGATCACTCCGGTTATTCTGTCCGGCGGAGCCGGATCAAGGCTGTGGCCGATGTCTCGGCAGTCGCGACCTAAACAATTTCTGGATATCGTTTCAGATCGGTCCTTGTTTGCCGATACCATAGAGCGTGTCGCCGGCGATCAGTTCGCCGATCCGGTGGTAATCTGTCACGACGACCACCGGTTTCTCGTTGCCGAAGAGTTTCGAGTTCTGGCGAAGCGCGCTCAATCGATCATTTGTGAGCCGGCGTCGCGCAATACGGCACCGGCGATCGCAGCGGCAGCAATATCGTTGCTGGACACGGCACCTGAAACGTTGATGCTGGTGATGCCGTCGGACCATTTGATTCAGGATGTTTTGGCATTTCTTCGCGCCATAGACATTGCGATTCCGGCGGCCAGATCCGGGTACCTCGTAACTTTTGGCATCAATCCGGAACGGCCGGAAACCGGTTTTGGTTATATCGAAGTTGGCCAGAAGATAGATGGTATCTCAGAGACATACCATGTCTCGCAATTTGCCGAAAAACCTGATGAATCACGCGCTGCAAACTATGTCAAATCAGGGAGCCACGTCTGGAACAGTGGAATATTTCTGTTTTCTCCGACGGCCTATCTGAAGGAGCTTGACATCGCACAACCGGAAATCAGGTCGACCGTTGCGGCCTCGATCAAGGCCGCACAACAGGACTCGATGTTTGTCCGGCTTGATGCAGAGATATTTACCTGCGTATCCGCTTTCTCCATTGATGTGGCTGTCCTTGAAAGAACAAGTATGGCTGCGGTCGTCAGGGTGAAAATGGGGTGGAGTGATGTCGGGGTGTGGTCAGCCTTGAGCGATTTGCGGGAAATGGATGGTTCCGGAAATGTCCTTCTCGGGGACGTTTTGACCTATGAAACGAATAACTCTTTCATTCGAAGTGATGGTCGGCTGGTTGCAGCTGTCGGCGTCAACGATCTGGTGATTGTTGCAACAGATGACGCAATTCTGGTGTCTCCGAAAAAACGGGTGCAGGACGTTCGCCAGATCGTTGCCCAACTGGAAGGGTTGGGGCGCGAGGAACACATCACACATTCATGCATTCATCGCCCCTGGGGAGTTTATCAAAACCTGAGAAAAGGCCCCGGGTTTCTGGTCAAGGAGATTATCGTCAAACCAGGGGCCAAGCTGAGCCATCAGCTTCATCATCACCGGGCCGAGCACTGGATCGTTGTGACCGGGCAGGCCGTGGTGACCGCCGGAACGGCTACCCTGGTCTTGAACGAAGGCGAATCAACCTATATCCCCATCGGCACGCCACATCGCCTCGAAAACCGGGGCACCTCAAGTTTGCACGTGATCGAGGTACAGTCGGGGTCCCATATAAGCGAACAGGATATTGTTCGGATGGAGGATGATTTCAGCCGGGTTTAGCTCCATCCGTCCACGGTAATTCGGAAATCCCGCGTTTCCCTGACCGCCCCGATCAGATATAACCAAGTATGACTTGGGGAATGTCCGCGGGGCTTTTTTTTGCCGTATTTTTTGTCAGCATTGCTGCGACAAAGGCGGTCTTGGTGCAGCTACGACAGCGGGCAATGTTTGACGTACCAAATAGCAGGTCCAGCCACCAGGTTCCGACGCCCCGTGGGGGCGGCATTGCTATTCTCGCCATTTTTCTTCCCGCCACGCTTGCACTTGTGCTTGCGGAGGAAATTCCCACTTTCGAAGCGGCAACGCTGGCCGGGCTGGCAACGCTGCTTGCAGCCGTCTGCTGGATTGATGATGTGCGTGACCTTAACCCCGCCGTCCGGCTCGGGGTGCATGTTGCTACTGTTGCCATCGCAATGATAATGGGACTCGTTGATGGACCGGTTTTTGGCGGACTATTGCCGCGCTGGATCGATCAGACAGTGGCCGTCCTCTTGTGGATCTGGTTTATCAACCTGTTTAATTTCATGGATGGGATTGATGGGTTTGCTGCCGTTGAAACGATCACAATCGGAATTGGTGTCGCCCTGGTGTCCATTCTAACGCAATCCGTACCCTTCCCGGCGATTGTCGGGGTTGTTCTGGCAGGAGCGGCTGGCGGCTTCCTGATCTGGAATTGGCATCCCGCAAAGATATTTATGGGGGATGTCGGGAGTGTTCCGTGCGGGTTCGTTCTGGGATGGGTGCTGTTGAACCTGGCGGCGAGCGGGTATTGGATGGCCGCATTGATTTTACCAGCCTATTTCATCGTTGATGCATCGTTCACACTGGGTAAACGCCTGCTGCGTGGGGACAGGGTCTGGCGGGCACATCGTGAGCATTTTTATCAGTATGCGATTGATCAGGGGCGATCACATGCCAGCGTTTCCACCGCACTGGCCGTGACGAACGGGATTCTCATGGCGTTGGCAATAACTGTGATGCCCGGGTTTGAATTCTGGTCGATGGGCGGCGCGATTTTTGCCGTGGGTGCGCTCATATTCTGGATGCGTTCATCACGGAGCGCATCGAACTCTGAAAATTCATCATGAAAATCCTTTTTCTGACTGAAAATTTCCCGCCTGAAACAAATGCCGCGGCGACCCGGGTGTTTGAGCGTTCGTGCTATTGGGCGAAATGGGGGCATGATGTAACGATCCTGACGTCCGCACCAAATTTTCCGCAGGGCAAACTGCACGCAGGATATCAAAACCGATGGCGGCAGGTGGATGGGATGGACGGACTTCGGGTTGTTCGGGTTAAAACCTATATTGCGGCAAATCGGGGCGCCATTCGGCGGACCCTGGATTTTTTAAGTTTCATGGTGAGCGCATTTATCGCGGGTCTATTTGAAAAACGCCCCGATGTCGTCGTGGCAACCTCACCACAATTTTTTGCGGCGGTTGGTGGCTGGGCGTTGGGTGCGACCAGACGGGTACCGTTTGTTTTTGAGCTGGGGGATTTGTGGCCGGCATCCATTGTTGCGGTCGGGGCGATGCGGCCAAGTCTGCCGGTCCGTTTGCTGGAACAACTGGAACTTTTTCTGTACCGGCGCTCTGCGTCGATTGTCGCACTGACCGGTGCGTTCAAAGCCGATCTGGTCGGGCGCGACATCCAGACCGGGAAAATTGCAGTCGTCCCCAATGGGGTTGATCTCTGGCGGTATGGGGCACGCCCGAAAGATCGCCAACTGCTGGCGCAATGGAATCTGGAGGGGAAATTTGTAATTGGGTATGTCGGTACCCATGGCATGGCACATGCATTGATGAATGTATTGTATACCGCAGAAAGACTATCCGAGTATAACGAGATATGTTTTCTGCTGGTTGGCGCCGGGGCAGAACGTGAGATGTTGATCAGAGAGGCGTCAAATCGCCATTTGGACAACGTTGTCTTTATAGCCGCACAGCCAAAAGAACAGATGCCGCAAATCTGGAGCCTGTGCGATGTTGCGCTTGTCCATTTGAAAAACTCATCGGTTTTTGCCGATGTCATTCCGTCCAAGATATTCGAAGCAATGGGCATGGGGTTGCCGGTTCTTTTGGCGGCACCGACCGGCGAGGCCAGCGAAATAATCCGGCAGGACCAGGCAGGAATTCATGTCGGCGCAGAAGACCCCGGCGCATTGGCTGACGCAATCAGAAAGTTGGTTGAAAACCCGGATGTGCGGGGTCAGTTTGCACAGAACAGCCGACGAGCCGCCCTCCACCATAGCCGTGAACACCAGGCTCGCCACATGATGGCCGTGCTTGATCAGGTTGTCGGCGGGAATGGAGGTGACGTTGACAACGTCGAGCCCGCTATCGAAGCGAAAATCTGATGCGTGTGCTGGTCACCGGGGCGACCGGATTCGTCGGGCGGTTTTTGTGCCCGCTATTGGCAGAGCGCGGGCACGATGTAATTGCTGCCGTTCGGACGCCACCGGAAATATTGATTGACGGCCTGTCCGGCCTTGTAAATGTCGGTGAGATCGGACCGGAAACAGAGTGGACGGACGCACTTGACAGGGTCGACGCGATCATTCATCTCGCGGCGCGTGCCCATGTGATGGACGATCTCAGCCCTGACCCGGAAGCCTGTTATCACCGGACCAACGTCGAGGGAACCATCTGTCTTGCCCAGGCAGCGACGCGGAGTGGAATTAAACGGTTCATCTATCTGAGCAGTGTCAAGGCAATGGCAGAGGAGTCGGGGACTGACCCGATGACGGAAAGTATGCCGGCGCAACCCGGTGATGCTTACGGACGGACCAAACTGGCGGCGGAGGAAGCGTTACAACGGATTGCCACGGAAGCGGGCATGACCTACATCATCCTGCGTCCACCACTGATCTACGGCCCGGGAGCGAAGGCCAATTTCCTGTCATTACTGAAGGCGTGTGACCGGCGAATCCCCTTGCCGCTGGCGAGTATCCGCAACAAAAGAAGTTTGATATATCTTGGTAATCTCGCCGATGCATTGATCTGCTGTCTCGAGGATTCCAGGGGTGCTATCGGCACATTCCTTGTCAGCGACGGCGAGGCCGTCTCCACGCCGGAATTGATCTGTCGCATCAGCCTGGCATTGGGGCAAGCACCCCGATTGTTGATGTTTCCGGTTCCACTGCTTCGACTGGCCGGGCTCATGACGGGGAAGGCGGCAGCCATCAGTCGATTGACGGGTTCTCTGGATATGGATGTCAGTGAAATTCAGAAACGGCTGGGCTGGACCCCGCCGTTCAACATGATACAAGGTCTGGAGCGGACCGCAGAATGGTTCCTGAAATCCGGGAAACCTTGATGAATAGAATTTAATACAGGCAGCATGCACTACAGAATCACCCGTCGCGGTTTGGTTGCATATGGTCATGACATTGTTATGGCGACGGCGTCCTTTTGGCTGTCTTTTTATCTGCGGGTGGGCGATGCTTGGTTTTTTTATGAAGATGACCGCCTGATTTCCGCTGGTCTTCTGTTTCTTGTGATCTCGGCGTCGGTGTTCTGGTTCTCGGGGTTGTATCGCGGTGTCTGGCGGTATGCTTCCATCGCGGATTTGTGGGCGATCACCAAAGCCGTCACTCTGGTCATTTTGCTTTTTGCCTTTTTTATGTTTTTGTGGACCCGCTTGGAAACGCTTCCACGGTCTATTCTTCTCATAAACTGGTTTGTGCTGATGGCCCTGTTGGGAGGGCCGCGGTTTTTGTACCGCCTGGCAAAAGACCGGCGGTTCGACTTGAGAACAAGCGCCACTCCTGAACAGCAGATTCCGGTGCTGCTGGTCGGGGCCGGGGACGAAGCAGAGCTGTTCATTCGTTCTTTGCGGCAATCGGGTGAAGACAGTTATCGCGTGGTTGGAATTGTTGCCGAAAACGAGAACCGGGTAGGGCGGCAGATACACGGAATCGAAGTAATTGGAACCACGGACAATCTTGCGGGACTCATCGCGGGAATGACCGTCGAAACACGACCACATCGTCTGATCCTGACGAAAGACAAACTGGATGGCGCGATGGTCCGTTCGCTGTTGGATCAGTCGGAAAGTCTGGGGATGACGCTGGCCCGCGTTCCCAGGGTTACAGAATTCAGGACGGGGGTGGCGGATAGTATCGAGGTCCGCCCGGTCGCAATTGAAGATTTGCTGGGTCGCGCGCAAACACCGCTTGATCGGGACGCGATGCGTCGACTTGTGCACGGTCGCGCGATTATGGTGACCGGAGCGGGTGGCAGTATCGGCAGCGAGCTTGTGCGGCAAGTTGCCGCGTTTGAGCCGTCGTCGTTGACGCTGGTCGATCATGCCGAATATGCGCTTTATACCGTTGATCAGGAACTGGCGTCGGGCTGGCCGGCATTGCCTCGAACTGCCGTGATTGCTGACGTGCGTGACCGGGACCGCATTTTCCGGGTTGTTGAAAATAGTGCGCCGGAACTGGTGTTTCATGCGGCGGCGTTGAAACATGTTCCTCTGGTTGAAGCCAATATATTCGAAGGCATGGCAACCAACGTTGTCGGCACCGCAAATGTTGCAGATGCGTGCGTCGCGGCTGGAGTAGACGCCATGGTCATGGTATCGACTGACAAGGCGATCAATCCGAGCAGCATCATGGGGGCCAGCAAGCGCCTGGCAGAGATTTATTGCCAGGCACTTGACCTTGAACAACAGAAAAACCGGACGACCCGGTTTGTGACCGTCCGTTTTGGCAATGTTCTAGGTTCAACCGGATCGGTGGTTCCATTGTTCCAGCGCCAGCTGTCAAGCGGCGGCCCTCTGACAGTAACGCACCCGGACATGACGCGGTATTTTATGACGATCCGCGAGGCCGTCGAACTGATTTTACAGGCCTCGGCACTGGGTCGAACCGACCGTCAAGGCAAGATATTTGTCCTCGATATGGGTGAGCCGGTCAGAATTATCGATTTGGCACGCCAGATGATTCGCCTTGCCGGATTGACACCCGGAAGCGACATAGACATCGAGATTACCGGTCCGCGACCAGGCGAGAAGTTGTTTGAAGAAATCTTGCACGGCAGTGAAAATCTTGTGCCAACAGAAGCGCAGGGAATCCTGCTGGCTGCACCCCGAACAGTTGATATCACCGCCATGACCCTTGCCGTTGAACAATTGCGGAATGCCTGCAAAATGGAAGACAACAATGTGGTATCGGCCGTTCTGAATTCTTTTGTGCCGGAATTCCGCAAGGTTGGTATTGCTTGTCACGACAATTCTGAAGCCGCTCATCCCGACAAATCCAAATCAAATGAGGTTGTTCCATGTCCCGCCCCATCAAACGTGCCCTGATTTCCGTATCCGACAAGACCGGGCTGAACGAGTTCGGTAAATTTCTTGCCACTCAGGGTGTCGAAATTTTGTCTACGGGTGGCTCGGCAGTTGCCCTTCGTGATGCTGGCGTCGATGTTGTCGAAGTTTCTGACTATACCGGTTTTCCGGAGATTATGGACGGTCGGGTGAAAACCCTGCAGCCGATAATTCATGGAGGGTTGTTGGCGGTGCGTGACAATCCGAACCATGAAACGGCGATGGCAAAGCATAATATCAAGCCAATTGATCTGTTGGTGTGCAACCTGTATCCGTTTGAGGCGACGGTAGCGGGCGGCGGGGGTTTTGCCGAATGCGTTGAAAACATCGACATCGGAGGCCCGGCTATGATCCGCGCCGCTGCCAAAAATCACGCCTTCGTTACAGTCGTTGTCGATCCCGCCGACTATCAGCGTGTGATGTCCGAAATGACATCCGAAGGCGGGGGGACCCGTGATTCGTTTCGAACCCGCCTGGCCGCCATGGCCTTTTCCCGGACCGGAATCTATGACGCTGCAATTTCCAACTGGTTCAACCAACAGATTGGTGACAGCTTTCCAAAGCGAATCGCATTTGCCGGAACACTCCAGCAGACTCTCCGGTATGGGGAAAATCCTCACCAACAGGCAGCTTTTTATCGAAACAGTGAAAACCGCGCCGGGGTGGCAACAGCCGAACAGGTGCAGGGCAAGGAACTCAGTTTCAATAATTTTAATGACACAGACGCCGCCTTTGAACTGGTGGCGGAATTCGGAGAGCGTCCCGCTTGCGTGATTGTCAAACACGCAAATCCTTGTGGTGTGGCCCAGGCCGACAGCCTGACAACGGCGTACAGGCGTGCGCTGGCGTGTGACACTGAAAGCGCATTTGGCGGCATTATTGCGTTTAATCGGCGGCTTGATGCCGCGACGGCAACAGAATGCGCCGAGCTTTTTGCCGAAGTGGTCATTGCCCCCGAAATCGATGCCGATGCCCGTGCGGTGCTATCGGGCAAGAAAAATTTACGCGTGTTGATCACCGGCGGAATGCCGGATGCCGCCGTCACCGCTCCAACTATCAGGACGTTATCTGGGGGGTATTTATTGCAGGGTCGGGATAATCAGATATTCAGCGAAGCGCGCGTCGTGACAAAACGGGTACCCAGCGACACTGAGATGTCCGACTTGAAATTTGCCTTTACCGTCGCCAAACATGTCAAGTCCAATGCGATTGTATACGCGAAGGACATGGCCACGGTTGGCGTTGGCGCCGGTCAGATGAGCCGTGTGAACGCATCGCGAATTGCTGCCTGGAAAGCCGCCGATGCCGCCAGAGTCGCGGGGGACAGCGAAAGCTGGACGATTGGGTCAGTGGTCGCATCCGATGCTTTCTTCCCGTTTCCCGACGGTCTGTTGGCAGCGGCGGATGCAGGTGCAACTGCTGTCATCCAGCCGGGCGGTTCCATGCGCGATGATGAAGTGATTGCCGCAGCTGACAATGCCGGTCTGTCCATGGTCTTCACGGGGATGCGGCATTTTCGCCACTGAAACCTGTCAGCGGAGGTTCACCGCTAAAATTTCCGATCCGCGACGAGGTCGTCGTCCATATGCTCCAGACGAACATATTGAGCGAGAATATGCATCAGTGACTGGTGAACATCCTCAATGATTCCGTAGTTATCGCTGTCGACGTGCAGATTGATCTCGGCAAGTCGGGCGGAGCGACCGCCATTGAATCCGGTCATGGAAATCACTCGCACATCATTTTCATTTGCCCATTTGACGGCACGGATAACATTTTCTGAATCGCCGGATGAACTGACGGTAATCAGGACGTCCCCTGGGTCGGCCATTGTTTGCAACTGGTAGACAAATATTTCATCGTAGGACAGGTCATTGGCAATCGCCGTCATCGTTTCAATGGTCGCACTCAGGGATACCAGGCGAGGTCTCAGCGATGTATCAGTCTGGCAGCCTTTCAGGTGATCGCAATGGAGGTGATTGGAAATCGCTGCCGACCCGCCGTTACCACAGGAAAAAACAGTAGCCCGATTTTCATACGCCCTGCTGATGAGATCCGCTGCGGCGGCCAGCTTATCCCTGTCAACGGTCGCAGTTGCATCATGCAGGCGCTGAAAATATGCATCGGTGAATGATTCGGCGGTCGGATATCGGTGATCAGGGAACGTCATGTTTCGAACTATCGTTGATTCAACCATATGCATCAAGCCCGGCGTATGCCGGGTTGAGATCGGCACCCGGAACCGCCCGGTTCAGAAACCGTCAGCGTTTGTCCAGCCGCCGAAACTCCTCAGTTGTCCGGTCGCATCTGCGTCATGGTTCTGATCTGCCGGCTGGCCACAGCAATCATCGACAGGTCGTTGACATCGGTTGACCATAATTCCGTCAACAACTGTTCGGTGGGCGCGACGGTCGCCTGATTGGCGGCAATCCAGTTTTCCACACCTTTCCTGGCATCAATCTTGGATCCGGAGTGATCAAGTACGAGATTGGTCAAAGCCAGTTGATGTGCATAAATTTCCTCAACCAGTGCGGCGATGGCCAACTGTGTCCAGTGACTTTCCGAATCCATGGTATCGGTCGCCGCCCGGAGTCGACCCAGTTTGAATTTCGTGCCCACCGCAAAATAGGTTTTCGCAACTTCCAGGACCGGCAGTTTTCGTTTGGTGGCCAATCTGACGACATCGCAACCGGAATAGAGATTGACCAGGCCCGCCACCCGAAGCGCCAGAGATTCCGGAACCCCGTTGTCGATATAGGGTTTGGCCCGCTTGCTCGCGTCAGAGACATAATGGGGTGGCAGGGCAGTATTTATGCCGGCGGCCATTTCTGAAATCCCAGCCTGGAACTCCGTAACGTGATTGCCGATATTCAGCCCGGTCCGACCATTTCTGAGGAACCACAGGACGACCCAGTCGATCAGATGATTGATATCGTTTCGCATTGTCACCTGAGTTGAGGCTGGTACCTTGTTGTCGAGAGTTTCAATTTCCGCCCATAACTCAGTCAATCGGAAAACGTCAACCGCAATTGAGTAAGCGCGAGCGATTGAGGCCGCCGAAAGCCCTGTTTTTTCGACAAAAGAACTGACAAATGTGTCGCCAGCCCGGTCGACCAGTGCATTGGTCAATCGGGTTGCGATGATTTCACGACGCAGCCGATGAGTGGTAATTTCCTTGACATATTTTTTGCGAAGGGGTGTCGGGAAGTAATTGATCAGGTCATCCACCAGATAAGGGTCATCTGGCATATCGGAAGCAATCAACTCGTCATACAGCCAGATTTTGGCATAGCTGATCAATACCGAAATTTCCGGTCGGCAGAGGCCCCGTTTGATCTGGTGACGTTCAGCGATCGTTTCGTCATCGGGTAAAAATTCGACGCTCCGATTCAGGCGTTCTTTGCGTTCCAGCATTTTCATTAAACGTTGCTGGCTGTCCAGTGCGAGCACGCCATGTGACTGGATTTGCGAAATCGCCTGCGACTGACGGTAGTTATGAACCAGCACCAGGTTGCCAACTTCGTCGGTCATACTGGCCAGAAGGGTGTTGCGCTGCCTTTCGGTCAGCTTGCCTGATTCCATGACGGCGCCCAGCAATATCTTGATATTGACCTCATGGTCGGACGAATCAACGCCCGCGGAATTGTCGATGGCATCGGTGTTTATCCGGCCACCGCTGAGGGCGAATTCAACCCGCCCCAACTGGGTACAGCCGAGATTTGCCCCTTCACCAATCACCTGACAGTTCATGTCTTCGCCGTTGACGCGAATGGCGTCATTTGCCCGATCTCCCGCATCCAGGTGAGACTCCGTGGAGGATTTGATATAGGTTCCGATTCCACCAAACCACATCAATTCTACTTTTGCGCGCAGGATCATTCCAAGCAATTCCGTCGGGGTGACGGTAGCTTTCGAAATACCGAACCGGGTCTTTATCTCCTTGCTCAGGGTCAGCGACTTGGCAGACCGGTCGAAAATCGCGCCACCCTTTGACAGCACCCTGGTATTGTAGTCGCTCCAGGTCGTTCCCGGTGTGTCAAACAACCGTTTGCGTTCTTGCCAGCTTCTCGCCGCATCGGGGTCGGGGTCGACAAAAATATGCAGGTGATTGAACGCTGCGAGCAGCCGGATATGTTTGGACAGCAACATGCCATTGCCAAATACGTCACCGGACATATCACCAACACCGATCACGGTGAAATCGTCAGTCTGAATATTTTTACCCATTTCACGGAAATGGCGTTTGACGGATTCCCAGCCGCCACGGGCCGTGATCCCCATTTTTTTATGGTCATACCCCTGTGATCCACCGGATGCAAAGGCGTCGCCCAGCCAATGGCCATATTCAATGGAAACGCCGTTTGCGATATCGGAAAATGTCGCTGTGCCCTTATCGGCTGCGACCACGAGATACGGGTCATCGTCGTCGTGTCGGACAACCGACCGGGCGGCTATGATTTTCGGCCCCTTGATGTTGTCGGTCAGATCAAGAAGTCCGGCAATCAGGGTCTTGTAGCACTCGATGCCTTCTGCAAGATAGGCTTCGCGCCCGCCTCCCTGCGGGGGACGTTTGACGACAAAACCGCCCTTTGATCCTACCGGAACAATCACCGCGTTCTTGACCTGTTGTGCCTTTACCAGGCCAAGGATTTCGGTGCGAAAATCTTCTCGACGGTCAGACCAGCGTAACCCGCCGCGGGCGACGTAGCCAAATCTCAGATGAATGCCTTCTACCCGGGGGCTGTAGACAAAAATTTCCCGGAACGGCCGCGGTAACGGCAACTCTTCAATCATTCTGGAGTTCAGTTTGACGGAAATATAGGACTTGTGCCCACCACCCTTTGCCGGTTGGAAGTAATTTGTACGAGTCGTGTTTTCGATCAGATTGAGATAGCGCCGCAAGATACGGTCTTCATCTGCACTGACGATTGCATCAAGCGCCGTTGCTATGCGGCGGCGAATTCGCCCGGCGCGTTGTTCCGCCCCATTGACCGCCGCCGGGTCCAGACGACACATGAACAGATCGACCAGGTCTTTCGCCACGCTGCCGTTCGCAGACATGGTCTGTTCCATATATTCCTGCGAAAATGTAATGCCGATCTGACGGAGATATTTGCAATAGGCGCGCAAGATGACGATTTCCCGCCAGGTCAGACCGGCGCGGGCGACCAGCGCGTTAAAACCATCACTTTCAATATCACCGTGCCAGACATGCCGGAAGGTGTCGTGAAAGTTATCTCGGATACCGCCCAGGTCAACGTCGCTGCCATCGCGGGTTTCCAGCCCCAGATTGTGCACGACCATAGATCCGCCACCCGCATCCTTGAGGTTGATCGGATGCGGGCCCATCTCATCAATGACCCGGAACCCCATGTCTTCGAATATGGGTAAAACGTCAGACAGGGCCAGGGCGCCATCCGGTTGATAGATTTTAAATCGCAGCGTATTCGCGGCTGCGCCACTGGCCCGATACAGATTGAAGTCTATATTGCCGGTCGCGGTGACGTTTTCCAGGATAGCAATATCGTCGATGACTTCATCCGGAGAATAGCGATCCTGATAGGCACTGTCGAAGGCGGCGGCCCACCGCCCGAGAATATCCCGCGCCCGTTCCTCATCGGCGACCCGGGTGATTGCATCCCCAAGATGGTCAGCCCATGTTCGGGTTGCCTGGAACAGGCGTTCCTCAATAGCGTCGTGGTCGTAAGCGGGAATTTTGCCCTTCAGCATCGGCACGATAATGTGGCACCGGGCGAGAGAGGAATCGCCCAGTTGGGTAAAGAAGGCGGCAATACGTCCATGCAGTTCGTCCGCCAGAATTTCCTGTATGCGCTGGCGCAGGCCGGTATTGTACCGGTCGCGCGGAACGAACACGAGGCACGAGCAATACCGTTGCAATTCGTCCTTCCTGATGAACAGCGCGGTGCGCGGACGTTCTTGCAAGTGTAGAATACCCATGGCGGTTTCAAACAACATGTCATCACCGATCTGGAACAATTCATCCCGGGGGTAGGTTTCCAGAATATTGATCAGAGCTTTGCCATCATGACTGTTGGGGGCGAAACCCGAGCGTTCCAGTGTCAGTTGCAGCCGACGACGGAGCAGTGGTATTGAACTTGGAATCTGATTGTAAGCGACCGAGGTGAACAACCCGACAAACAGCCATTGACCGATCAGTTTGCCTTTTTCATCCAGCCGCTTGATGCCGATTGCATCCATATGGACAGGCCGGTGAATGGTCGAACGATGGTTTGCTTTGGTGACCAGTAAAATGTCATGGCGACGGGAAAATGCCTTGATTTCAGGCGATTGCCGGCCGTCACTGCCCCAGTCTTCAAAAACCGACAGCTTCGGATCGCGCATGATGCCAAGGCCGGTTGCCGGATCAAGCGCAAGCCCGGCCGACCTGCCAACACCGGCAATGTGATATTCGCGGAACCCGAGAAACGTAAAATTGTTATCGTGAATCCATCGAAGGAATTCACGCGCTTCCGATACTTCGTCGGTGTGATACCCTTTGGGAGAGATCGTCATGCCTTCAATAATTTGAGACATTCGTTCGCGCATCGGACGCCAGTCTTCGACCGATACTCGCACATCGCTTAAAATCTGTTCAAGACGACGGCGCATCTCCAGCAGCCGCTCACCTGATTGATGGGTGATTTCGATATGCATGAAGGATTCCTTCAGCGTATCCGAATCCGCCAGGCCGGGTTCGATTACCTCGCCGATTTTGCCGGACTTGGTTCGGCGCACCTTGATAATGGGATGGATCAACAGCAGCGTCTCAAGCCCCTGCCAACTGAATTCCGCAGTAACCGAGTCGACCAGAAAGGGCATGTCGTCATTGACAATTTCGACAACCGTGTGGTCGCTTTCGTATCCGTTTTCCATCGCGTTCGGGTTGTAGACCCGGACCAGGGCCTTTTTTCTCAACCGAACTTCGCCAAATTTCCAGATCTGACATGCGCGTTGTAACAGTTCCCGGGCGTTTCGACCAATCAGGTCGGTAAGGGGAACATTGGCATAGAAATGATGAATGAAGGGCGCGATTTTCGCTGCCTGCGTCTTGGTGAGGGTCTTGCGAGCCTCAGCCAGAACCTTGTTCAGAATATCGGCCTTACGCGTGTCTTCGGCTTTTGGCATGTTCAAATTCCTTCAATTGCACACAGGCGGAGGACTAGGTGAACAGGCTATCCGATTCTTAAACAAATTCAAAGAGTTCGTATATATTTTGTCCGAGGGACATGACGTCGGGTGTTGCCGCACTCTGGCGCCTTCTGACCGAATTTGTGATGCCGCTGGGCGGGTCATTGTAATGCACCGAATAAAGAAAACCGGCTTGTCGGTCGTCTCATGGTTCCGGCATCCCGGATTTTGCCTCGCACTTGAAACCTACATCGCCATTTTCTTTCGGTTGTCGGACGAAATAGTGGGCGAGAGGTTTGTCCAGACAGGCACTGTTATCGGTCAACGGAGAAAGAATACTCAATATCCAGGGGTCCACTCGCAGAGGCCAGATCAGATCGTTTGACAAAAGCTTTCGGCGCATCCTGTCCGGGGTAATTTTTTCCTGCCACACGTTCACGGGTGGCCCCGCTGTCCAACTGACCCCGTCAAAATGAATTCGCAAGGGAGATCCGGACGGCCCCGTCAATCCAATTGCAAAATAGAGGGCATAGACAAGGGGTGTATTTTCGGCATTCTGCGCGATCAATAGGACGCGAGGGTCTTCTGGCAGGGGCCCGCCTGCGAGCTGGCGAGCTGCGGCGACGGCGTGTCGGACGTCATTGATGTATGGGTCAATATTCTGAAAACGACGGGAGGAAACATCAACGATGCTCCGCGAAATTTGCAAGACCTGGAATGACCCCAATCCGGCAATTGCCAGCAGAGAGCAGTAGATGACAGTTTTGCCTCGCAAGATTGCAGATATGAAAGCCATCGGTGGCCGGGCCAGTAACTCCGAGATTTGAAATATGGCAACGACAAACCCGAGAACGTGAAGTGTCTGGACCGGTATTCGGGTGAAGCGTTCAACCGAATTCAGATTTTCAAAGTAATAGGGACCGAAAATCCCGAGATGATACCAGTAGAGAGCGAACATGTAGGTTGTGAAAAAAGTCAGCCATAATACCAGTGGCACGAACTGTCCGCGTATCGCTGCAATCAGCAGTGTCAGGATAAAAAGAGGAGTCAGAGGAAATTTGTATTCCAGCAGATAGGTCCCGACGGCCCGGGAGAACCGGTTCGCCAGATCCGGCCAGTCGAGAGAGGCGGCATGCGCGATATAGTCCGGGGTCAGTGTTGCGAGAACCGACATGTGATTGGGTGGGAAAAAACGGGTGTAGAAAGTCCACATCAATAGAATGAGAATGGTCGGCGCGAAACAGGGAATGCCGAGTGAGGCCAGTTGTCGCAATGTTGCGGCCATCCCCGATCTGAATCGTAATTGACAGAGAAGCGCGAAACCGGCTGCCGGGACAAATGACAAGCCGGCGCTCTTGAACAGATACGACCCCGCCAGGGCAATTCCAGCATATAACGCCAATCTGACGCTGTTTTCAGGGTTTTGGGAGCACAGGTAAAGTGCGATTGCGCTGGCCGCCAGGGTATAGATCTGAGGCTGTTCAATCAGGAGATTCCACATCCAGGTCGGGCCCGCCAACTCAGCCGACAAGGCCACCAGAATCAATACCCACGCAAACAGGTCGGATCGGGTATCTGACATTTCCGGTAGCAGGCGCAGCCGCCATCGCACAACATCAAAAACCATGCCGACCAGGCCAATCAACAACACAAAAGGGGCTGCGGCAGAATTTCCCTCATTTACTGCACCGGTAAAAACCCACGGAATCAATAGCATGAGACGCCAGCCGGGCGTATATCCCTGTAACCAGATTTTGTCACTGATCTGGCCATAGTCGCCGGCCATGAAAATTTCTCGGGAAACGCCCAGCCAATTCGAAAATTCGTCCCCGGAATAGGGTAAATAGCCAATCCCGCCCTGCCATTGGATACCCAGGGCCCCGACAAGTATCATCACCGGGACCGGGTGCATACACTCGCGCCAGAATTTGTCCGAGGGTATAAGATGATCACGAACAGTGAGAGTAATGCCGATCAACGAAAGCGCCAGAACCAGCCAGACGCTAACCGTAAGATCAATATGCAGGATAACGTGTAGCAGGAAGAATGTGAAAACGAATAACAGGCCACCGCCAAAAAACCGGAATCCGGAAAAATTCTGTCGGCTGTATGCAATGTCGGGCAGGAATTTACCGAATCCGGCAAACCCGAGCGCAAATAATAGCAGACCTGTCATGTACGAATTTTCCTATCCCGCCTTCAGCTCCAACCTGCCACACAGATAACCACATCCTGCGACATTCAAGGTAGGAACTAATTGAAAAAAATTTCGGGTGGAAAAATTTGAATTTTGGAGCGGGCGATGGGATTCGAACCCACGACTTCAACCTTGGCAAAGCCGCCAACCAGAATATAAAGCGTTAAACATCAATCACTTGTTCGGGTGCTGTCGCACACTAAACCGGAACAAAAGGGGATAATCGGGATCAAAACGGAATAGCCGGGGCACAGTTTGGGCACAGACAGGTTTGCTCAGATCTTGCCGCTTGTAGCAGTGGGGCAAGGTACTTCGATCAAGTTGGCGGACTTTGTGCCGTAATCTGGATTTTATGGCAGATACGTTTTCCAAGTATAAAGTCTACAAGGGGGCCTAGTTACGACCGCCATACCGATCAGCATCTGCTACACTATCGACGGAGTCGAACACCTCGGCCAGCGCGTTACGGCTGCCATACCGATCAGCATCTGCTACACTCACACCACCCAGTACCGCCCCGATCCCGTAGTTACGGCTGCCATACCGATCAGCATCTGCTACACTATCGACGGAGTCGAACACCTCGGCCAGCGCGTTACGGCTGCCATACCGATCAGCATCTGCTACACTCAAACACCCGGTTGACAAATCCCCATAAGTGTTACGGCTGCCATACCGATCAGCATCTGCTACACTTGGTACAACTGGTCCGGCAACGCCGTTCTAGTTACGGCTGCCATACCGATCAGCATCTGCTACACTTATCAGTTGACAATTGAACCCGGCACGCAAGTTACGGCTGCCATACCGATCAGCATCTGCTACACTGCTACTCGATAAAAACCCTTGTAACACAACATGTTGCAGGGGTTTTTATCAATTAAAACCGGCATGAATCGGCCTAAAAAAGGGAGAATTGGGCGGGTTTTGTTTCGGTATCCGCAATCGACTTGCCAGCAAAATTACGCGTCAAGCCGTACTGTTTATCGGTAAAAAACATGATCGATACATCGCCTTCCGCTGGTGCCCGGGCACCAATCCTGTCGGCAAGAGCCGCTGCCGCCGGTCTGTTGACATTTGCACGGAGATAAACAGAAAACTGTTTCATCATAAAGCCTTCATCCAGCAACATGTTGCGAAAACCTGTGGCACGCCGACGTTCAGCCGGTGTGCCGACCGGCAAATCAAAGACAACGACAAGCCACATAATCTTGTATGATGATAGCAAATGAACCTCCCGGAGACGAATCTTGCCGTTTCATGCCTGGTTATCCTCAAGGCCAGGCAGACGGGGAGCATCTGTAAAGGCGATTTCACCTGGCAGATATATGCTTTGCCGTTTCCCTTCAAAGGCGTCCACCAGACTCCCGACAACAAGCGTCATGGTTCTGAACAGATCCGTTTCGCCGTCTTCGTTAACAATCGTCCGCGCCATTATCCCTGCCAGTGCTGATTTGGCGTCCAGATCAATATTGCCTGACCAGATTTTCCTGTTTGTGTATACCATCCGATCAACCAGTGGCCGGAAAGGTTCCAGCAGATCATCTGCCAGACAGAAATTGTTCCGGGCATTGACGTGCCATACGCCAAGGGATGGCACGAGGCCTGCGGCTGTTATGGCGCGGGCCAAAGCCGAGCGCAGGATCGTATAGCCATAGTTTAAATGCGCGTTGATTCCGGTTTGATCGCGGTCGCGTCGAAATTCAGGACCGAACAGCCGAGGCCAGTAATAACGAGCGGCGCGGGCTTCGATGTTATCGGGATCGCCTGACCGCACCTGACCGCACAGCTTTCTTAACCCCTCACTTGCTGCTCTGTCAGCGAGGGCAAGACTCCGTGCCTGCTCATTAATCTTGCACCTTATCAAATCGCGCCAGATGCGTTTGCGCAACGGCTGGGAGCAGTCCATCTGGACGCGAACACGCCCTGCATGCTGATGATGACTACTTAAGGGGAGAATAACTGAAACAGGTTCATGCCGATGGTCGCAAACAACAAGTGGGATATCGTGTGCCGCCAGACGAAGGAGTAATCCATGGGAATATGTCGCATGCCCGGCATGGACCAGCACCGATTGGACATCGACCAGAGGCACGCGCCCGACTTCGGCGCGATCTGCTTCAATGACCAGCCAGTCCCGCTCGGCATGCAGATAACGGCCGTCCTTCGCGACGTCAATGATCCGCCAACTCATTCGCCGGGTGCCAGTTTTCCTGTGCGGGGCAGCATTGGAAAGCGCCATTTGATATCGCCGAGCGGGTCCGTAACGATGCGTTGCGCACCATGCTGGCAAAAGAAGGAAAGCCCATTTTCCCACTTTTTCCGGTCATTAGCAGCACGGGCATCCATGACCGGCACAACCCCAAGCTTGCTATCCTTGAACTTAACGACGACGACACGTATCCGCCGATCCGCGCATTCGGGGGCATCGGGGTCGTTGATTTCAAGTGTGTCTTCCTTGTGCGCGGCCCAGATCAGAGAATTGGACGCTTTAGATGCTTCCGGGACAAATTTCGGATCGTTGGCTTCGAGCATGGAAATGCACTGCCATTTTATTTTTCCATTGGAATCCGCGTAGATTTCTATCCGGTGATTGCGACCACTGATGTATCCCCCGGTCACGCGGGTGCCGCCTTTGGCACGGCGGACATTCACTAGCTTTTTATTTTCGTAGAGCGTGAATGAGGCAGGTCCACCAGCGTCCTTGTGCAATTTTACGGCCCGGGCAAAAACTGCCTGATCGGAAACGGTTTTGCCTTTTTTGCCGCTGGCTATGTCAGCCTCGCGTTCGGCTACAAGCTGCTGCGTTGCTTCGGCGCAATATCCGGCAATTGAAACTTTAATGTTTTCCAGGTTGCTGCGTGCCTGATTAATTTCATCAAGATCAGGTAAAGTTGACAGAATGGCGGGTTTTTGAAGTGCACTTAGAGTGCTGTAGTCACGAAGCGATTTCCGCACCCTGCAAACATATGAGCCTTTTTTATCGGGTCCGTCGACAATGCCCCTTAATGAATCTTCATGCAGTTGTCCGGCTGGTGAATGATCAGGTTTTCGGGATAACGAAACGCGTGTTTCGACGGCGTCCTTAACGGCGGCGACAAATTCACGCGGAGTGCCGAACGGGGGTGCAATGGTTTCAACGAAAGCTTCCAGGCCCTTCCGTTCGCATCGGGCTGCTTCGGTCATTATTCGTTGAACCATGCCGCGTGTGGCACAGGCGGTGACCAGCGCATCAATAAAGTGATGACGATGATCATCACGCGCTTTCTTTCCGCTTTCTTTAGACCCGAGAATATCCTGCAACCCCCATTTCGCACGCAACAAGGCGACAATGTGGCTACTGACCGCTATCACCTTGCTCGGGTCGCCATATAATGCAGAGAGGTATTGACGCGCAACCCGCGCAATGTAGGAGTTATCAGTTCCATAACGGGCGCGGAATTCGCTTTCATCCGCGAAGCGTTCCATCGCAGTGGCTTCAAAACGCCATTTTTTATTATCGTGAAGTTTTTCGACCTTACGCATGATTGCAGACCAGTCGTAGCCGTGACGATTTGCAAATGCCTGATACGGCGCACGGTTGTTTTTTTCGGCATTGGCTCGTTTGAAGCAGACGAGTTTGTTCGCCATCGAATCCGAGAATGTTATCGAGCGGGGCAGTATGTGATCGACATCAATGTTACCGGAATACAGTTCTTTCAGGCTGATCGGATCGCCGGTATAAACGCAGATGCCCCCTTGTTCTTTCCAAAGTTTATATTTTTGAATGTTGGCGCGATTGACCGATATCTTGTGTTTTCGAAGTTCCTCTACCGCTGCATCGGAATCCTTTTTGTTGCGGTCATTTTGCTTTTCAATTTGCTCCCGAGCTTCGGCGCTTTTATTCAGATCTCGCGCAAGTTCGATATGGATCGTTTCAGGAAGGCCATATTTGTCGATCACGGCGTTAATGGTCTGCCTGATCTGATTAAGGGCTAAATGCACAACAGGGTTTGGAATGCGCCCAAACTTCTCCTCATTGGGATCGGTGTGCGGGGGCCTGTCCGTATCTCGCCGATAATCTGAAACCCACATTGGCGGAACAGTATGACCGACGAGAATTTCGCCATAATATGGCAATCGGTTAAAAATCTGACCGTCAGGTGTTGCAACGTGAACAAGCCCGGCGCGATCTTCGGCAATTCGCGCAGGGATAACTTCCTTTTTCAATTCATGGAGAATTCTTTCTGTCGCTGTTTGACCCATCCGCCCCCATCCCGAGGGCATCGATGTTTCAAGGACTTGCTTTGCAGCCTCGCGGTCACCGTTCAAGATTTCTGCCAAGGACTGAATGGCTTTCTCGTCATCATGCTGGGTGGATATGATATCAAGGATATGATCTTTCGTGGTCTCGTTCGCGTCATGCCAACGAGCGCCCAGCACGTCTTCGGTACCCAAGTCACGATCAAACGGATAACCGGCGATGCCATTCCTGGCTTTTGAATCTTCGATGCTAATCTTGTCCGTTCGTTGCAGCCCAAGGGCTTTCTTTATTTCAGCGAAAGTCAGATCCTCTCCTGACATCAGGCGCTCAACAATCAGATCACGTTGATTGATGTCATACGCGATAGGTTCACCGTTTTTTCCGGAAAAGCGCAGATGGTTGGATTCTTCGTAAATTCGGCGAATTTGGAATAACCGGGATGCCTTTGCCAATCGGGTTTCCGACGGGGTATAGGGGCATTTACCAGGCGGTGGAGATGTCACGGCACGCTGAAAGAAAAGTTCATCCTCGACTTCCATGCGAAGCTCGGACGTTAATTTATCAGGATAGAATGCCGCCTGTTTACACCAAATTATATCGAATTCTTCACACAGTATTTCGCGACTAGGGTAAAAAACGTAGTTCCCCTTTTCGGTCAGCATTTTATCATTGTTTGGATTGATCCGTGTCGGCAAGTTGGCTTTTTCGCGCCAGCGCAAATATTGACCGTAAGTCGTAAATCCTCTTTTTGACATCTCGGATCGGAGTGTCTTAATTCCTTCTGCGGTTTGCCGCGCCTCATTGTCATCCTTTATTGAAGACTCTCTTATTGCGCTGCTGCCACGATGCTGAGCCATATGCAACAAGGCACGGGCGAAATGGTTTAAGGGTATCTTCTCACGTGAGGCCTGTGCGCGGAGCTTTATGGGCGAGAGATTCAAGATGTCTTTCGTTGCTTCTTTTCGTAGGTAACCGATCCCTTTTTCCGCCAAGACATCGGAGAGCCGATCCAGACGCCTCGCCTTTCGTTCAATATTGCGTCGCATCGCGCGTTTAACGCGACGATCACTCGCGCCTAATGGGAGAGGATAAATCCTTACGGTACCATGTTCTATGTAAAAGCCTTGCCCTTCGCTCCCCAATCCTGATTCTTCATCAAGGGATATAATAGCAATGCCTAATGAGGCAACGCCGACATCAATGCCAAGCCGGTAACGGAATGGGATATGAGAATTATCCATCAGATAGTATCCTTCCGAAAAATAACACTATGCTTGTTGACATTATGTGCGCGGTCAACTGATAATAATGATGCTCACAGCAACGTAGCAGATGCTGATCGGTATGGAGCACAGTCGTAATAAATCATACGATGAAAAATAAGGGGTCGGCTCGCCGACCCCTTTCTTCGTTTTATTGCACGCGTTACGTAAAGGTGGGGCTGACCCTTACATGGTCGCGAAATAGTGACGACCCGCGTTCATGCGACCGTATCACGCAAAAGCCTTATTCCGCTTCCGAAGCCTTTTTAATACTTGGCACTTAAGTAATATCTCTTCAGGGATTTATTGATTTCCTGCCTATGGTAATCAATATTTTAACGGCAGGCGTCGATAGGGCCGTACCCTGATCATTGGCGACGGGCGCAACGGTCTGTGCGGAGATTGGATTGCACGACGTCATAAGTGCAAACCTACGGCGAAATCAACAATGACCCCCTAAGAGCCTGATCCGAAAGTAGTTGAGTGATTTCGGTGATTTGTGATTCACTCGTTTGTGTCAAAGCAAATGAGGAAGCACAGCATGTGGACCCGGAAGAACAGGGGCCAGTGTTCACGTTTCGCGGCAAGGGTCTGAAAACACTTGGAACATCGTTTCCGCAAGCCCGAGAAGCCGCCGGACTTCCGCACGTTCACTTTCACGACCTCCGGCATACCTATGCGTCACGGCTGGTTCAGGGCGGCGTGACCCTGTATGACGTCATGCACCTGATGGGGCACAAGTCGCTCCGCATGGTGCAGCGCTATGCGCACCTTGCACCCGACTATCAAAAGGGCGCACTTAAGGTGCTCAATCGTGCCCCCGGAAACGGTTGGCACGATTTGGGCACAGTGGCCACAATCAGAAGGTTCGGAATATCGGCTAAATCATTGAAAAGGAATGGAGCGGGCGATGGGATTCGAACCCACGACTTCAACCTTGGCAAGGTTGCGCTCTACCCCTGAGCTACGCCCGCGATGACGATATTCGTCGAAAGCCGGTGGATCATACGCATTGGTGATCACTTTGCAAGCGCCAACTTGCATCGCAAGACGGCAATTTTGTGGTGCTTGTCCCCTGTCTCATCGGACGCTAGAATTGGCCTTGGAATGTATACAGAATCTGACCTGTTTCAGCGCTTTGATGACCTCGGGGTCGAGACCTCGACTGTTGACCATGCTGCTGTGTTCACCGTTGAAGAGGCAAAGGCCGGGCGCGGCGACCTGACTGGGGCACATTCGAAAAACCTGTTCCTGAAAGACAAAAAACAGCAACTCTGGCTGGTTGTTTGTCTGGAGGACCGGCAAATCGACATGAAAACCTTGCGCCACAAAATTGGTGCGGCGGCGCTGTCGTTTGCGAAGCCGGACCTGTTACAGGAAGTTCTGGGCGTTACGCCGGGTTCCGTTACGCCCTTTTCACTGATCAATGATATTGAAAACTGCGTCCGGGTCATTCTGGATGCAGAATTGATGTCGGATGACTTTCTCAATTTCCATCCTCTGACCAATACGCGCACGACGCAGATTTCGCCAGGCGGCCTGCTCAGGTTCATTCTGTCTTGTGGACACGAACCGCGTGTCGTAAATCTCTAGCGCTTGGCGGATGTGCGTGCGGGGTTGCGGATGGTATGCAATAACATCATGTAATGGTTTTGGCAAAAAGGACTGATTAATGCAATTCAAGCTCAACCCCGACGGTTCGATGGCACCCTCGACGGGCGGGACAGGCGACGCGGCCGCTCCGGCACCCGGCGCACCGGGCGGTCTGTATATTGAACCGTCCCTGGACGGCGGGCTTCCGCCCGCATCTGCCAGCCAGGGGGCGCTGATCAAGGACGGTGATTCCGCATCGTTCATGCAGGACGTCATCGACGAATCGTCCCGGGTTCCGGTGATCGTTGATTTCTGGGCACCCTGGTGCGGCCCTTGCAAGCAGCTCGGTCCGGCACTTGAAAAGATGGTCAACCGGGCGGGTGGCCTGGTGAAGCTGGTCAAGATCAATGTTGATGAAAACCAAGATCTGGCAGCCCAGATGCGGGTTCAGTCCATTCCGGCCGTATATGGTTTCAAAAACGGTCAACCGGTTGACGGGTTTATGGGCGCGGTGCCCGACAGTCAGTTGAAAGCGTTTTTTGACAAATTGCTGGACGGTGCGAAGGCGCCAATTGACGCCGCACTGGAGCAGGCTCAGGCCGCCCTGGATGCCGGCGACGGCGCGACTGCCGGCGCCATTTTCCGTGATGTTCAGACGCAGGATCCGGGAAATCCGGTGGCGATCGCCGGGATGATTCGGGCCGCAATAGTGCTGGACGAGATGAATCTGGCACGTGAAATGGTTGACGGATTGCCGGCTAACCTCACGTCGCAAACAGAAATCGCAGCTGCGGTCTCTGCGCTCGAACTGGCGGAAATGGGAGAGACCGTCGATGACAGCGCCCTGCTGGCGCTGCAGGCCGCGTCGTCAGCCAACCCGAAAGACCACCAGGTGCGATTTGACTATGCCAATGCGCTGATCGGTGCCGGACGCAATGAAGAGGGATTGACGGAATTGTTTGAAATTATCAGTCAGAACCGGTCCTGGAATGAGGACGCTGCCCGCCAGCAGGTCCTGAAAGTCTTCGAAGCGTTGGGGCCAACCAGCCCCGTTACTCTGGACGGCCGCCGCCGGTTATCAACAATCCTGTTTTCATGAGGGCATTGACCGCCGAATTGACGACCGGGGACCTGCCAGACGAGGTCGCCGTTTTTCCGTTGAGTGGTGCAGTCCTGCTGCCGCACGGGCGATTGCCGCTGAACATTTTTGAGCGGCGCTATCGGATGATGATTGAAGATGTGATGGCGGACGGGCGGTTTATGGCGATGGTGCAGCCGCGCAGCGCCCGGACAGAGACGGTGGCTGATGACGGGCTGATGTATGATGTCGGGTGTCTGGGACGCATCACCGCTTTCACGGAAACGGACGATGGCCGTTTCCTGATCACATTGTTCGGGTTGTCACGGTTTCGGATCATCGACGAATGCGCCATGCGAAACGGATACCGCCGCATCGGGGTCGATTTTTCAGACTTTCAGGATGATCTGGCCGGCGACCCGGTAGCGGGTTTTGTCCGCCAGCCGTTTATTGATACCCTGCATGCCTATTTTGCCAGTCATGATATAAAGGGATCATGGGATGCGCTGGAAAAGGCGGATGAACGGACCCTGATCACGTCGGTTGCCATGGCGGTTCCGTTTTCGCCGGAAGAGCGTCAGGCAATACTGGAATGCCAGTCGCTGGCGGAGCAGGGTGAGCTGCTGCGATCATTGATGGAAATGGCTGTGCATGAAAAGCAGGTGGCGATAACCTCCGCCAGGCATTGATGACAAGACTGTGATTAAAGGAGATTATGACATGACCGGTCAGGAAGTTGATCCGAAATTACTGGAGATACTGGTTTGCCCGCTGACCAAGGGGCCACTGGAATATGACAGGGAAAATCAGGAATTGTTGAGCCGCAAGGCACATTTGGCGTATCCGATCCGGGATGGAATCCCGATCATGCTGGTAGATGAGGCACGTGAAATTGATGATGCGCCGTCTGGCGCGAAACTGGGGCAAGTAGACAAATGACGGAAAATTACGGCTCGAAACATGTCCCGACGGAAATTCGGGTTAAACAGAAGGAAAAGCGGCTTGAGGTCGACTTCGATGACGGCAAGTCATTCAGTCTGACGGCGGAGTTGCTTCGTGTCGAGAGCCCGTCCGCAGATGTCCAGGGGCACGGGCCAAGCCAGAAGAAAACCATCGCCGGGCGACGTCACGTGGGCATCATGGAAGTTGAACCGGTCGGCAATTATGCGATCAAAATAAAATTTGACGATATGCATGACACCGGGATTTTTTCGTGGGAAACATTGTACGATTATGGCCTGCGACAGGACGAGCTGTGGCAGAACTATCTGAATGATCTTGAAGCAAAGGGGTTGAGCCGGGACCCGTGAACAGATGACAACCGGCCGGTTTGGTGGCCCGCAATGTTCCGCCGGCTACAGCGGTTCACCACGCATCAGACGCGGCAGGTCACCGGTTAGCCCCATGGCGTGACGCATAAAGGTTTTCTTCACGGGCGGGAGGCGGTTGACGATGGCGAGCCCGAGATCCCGTGCCAGCCGGACGGCAGGTACATCATTGGAGAATAACCGGTTCAGGCCATCCGTGGCCGCCAGCATCAGGGTGTTGTCAAATCGTCGCCATTGTTCATAACGACCCAGAACCTGTCCGTCACCAATATCCAGACCCAATCGCCGGGCGTCGGCGATGACTTCCGACAGGACCGCTACGTCCCGCAACCCCATATTCAGTCCCTGCCCGGCAATCGGGTGCATGCCATGGCTGGCATCGCCGATCAGGGCGAGCCGCCGGGCCGTCGAGGTGTGGGCGAATTGCAGACTTAGCGGGTGTGAAAAGCGGGGGCCGACGATGTCGGTCGTACCCAGAAAATCACCAAACCGTTTGTCGAATTCGCGTTTGAACCCGGCGTCGCTGAGCGCCAGAACGGAGGCTGCCCGGTCACTTTTTTCAGTCCAGACGATCGATGACAAATTGCCTGTCGCCCCGTCGTCGCCATTCAGCGGCAGGATCGCAAACGGACCGGCGGGCAGAAAGTGTTCGTGCGCGATAAATTCGTGACAGCGCTGATGACGAACGGAGCAGACAATCGCCGTCTGCCGGTATGACCAGCGGGTGACCTTTATCCCGGCATCGTCTCGCGTGGTGGAATCACGACCTTCCGCGCCGATGCACAGTTGCGCGCGGATTTGCCGGCCGTCTTGCAGGGTTGCCCGCACCTGGTGGACGGCACGTTCGAGGCGGCACAGGCCCGCCGGGGCCAGCAGCCTGATGGCGGGTATTTCCGCGGCACGTTCGAAAAGTGCCCGACGCAAATGCCGGTTTTCGACCATATAACCAAATGGCTCATCCCCGATGTCCGTATGATCATAGTGTAAAAACATCAGGGACGTTCCGTCCGACACCCGGATATCGAGGATCGGGGCCGGCGTATCCGCCAGACGCTGCCAGACGCTGGTGGCGTCGAGAAGCCGCCGGGTCGCCATCGCAATGGCAGAGGCGCGACCGTCAAATCCAACCTGCTGCGACTGCTGCGGGTCAGTGCGGTCGATGACGCAAACCGACAGGTTGGCACCCGCAAGGGCAATCGCCTGCGCCATTCCGACGAGGCCGCCGCCGACGATCAGGACATCGGCATTGATCGGAGATGTGGATTCCATGGGCTAAGAATTATGGCAATCATAGGGGAAGTCCAGCGTTACATATGCCTGATTTTTAGGCAAATATATGTTTTTGATAAAAAAATAGGCGTATCGTTGAAATTGTCGATTATGCCAAATGGTAAAAATGCAACATAACATATTGTTACAAATAAATAATTATCAAAATAACGTTTTGGCACGATCCTTGAAATGTCCGGGGGCAACGATGAAACCCAAACCAGAGGATCATACTCATGAAGCTGATAATGGCTGTCATTAAACCACACAAACTCGACGAGGTCCGCGAATCGCTGACCCCGCTGGGTGTTGAGGGCATGACCGTAAGCGAGGTCAAGGGATTTGGCCGCCAGAAGGGTCAATCAGAGATATATCGGGGCGCTGAATATACCGTCAACTTCCTTCCCAAGGTAAAGATCGAGGTCGCCGTTCAGGATGACGTGGTCGAGCAGGTGGTAGAGACGATCGTCAAGGCGGCGCAAACCGGCAAAATCGGAGACGGAAAAGTATTCGTCTACAACATCGACAAGGCGGTGCGCATTCGCACCGGCGAAACCGACAACGACGCGCTTTAACGCAGGAGGACATTCCATGTTGACCAACATACCATTCAAGAAAGCCGCGCCGGTCATAGCCGGCGCCGGACTGTTCACGGCCCTCGCGGTCACACCGGCCGCCGCTGCGGTCGATAGTGAAGTTGCCTATATTCTCAATACGTTTTCATTTCTGGTCCACGGTTTTCTCGTGATGTTTATGGCCGCCGGATTTGCAATGCTTGAATCGGGGCTGGTGCGCTCGAAAAACACGGCGACGATCTGCCTCAAAAATATCGCTCTCTATGCCATCGCCGGGCTGGTATTCTATGTCATTGGCTACAACCTGATGTACGTCGGGGTCCCGGAAGGCGGTTTTATCGGCACATTCTCGTGGTTACGTAACCCGTCCGACGCCGAAGTCGCCCTGCTGGCCGCCGCCGAGAAAACCCCGGAACTGATCAAGGCGGTTACCGACAACAATTATTCGGTTGGTTCCGACTGGTTCTTCCAGATGGTGTTTGTCGCGACCGCTGCATCGGTGGTTTCCGGTGCCGTCGCCGAACGCATCAAGGTCTGGCCGTTCCTGATCTTTGTCGTGATATTGAGTGCTTTCATCTACCCCATCCAGGCATCCTGGGTCTGGGGCGGCGGCTGGTTGAATGCCATGGGCTTCACCGACTTTGCCGGCTCGACCCTCGTGCATTCGGTTGGCGGCTGGAGTGCCCTGACCGGTGCCATCATCCTCGGCCCGCGAATTGGCAAATATTCCGCCGATGGACGGGTCAATCCCATGCCGGGTGCGAATATGCCGCTGGCGACGCTCGGTATGTTTATCCTGTGGTTCGGCTGGTTCGGATTTAACGGCGGTTCGCAGCTGGCACTGGGTTCGGCAGCGGATGCGACGGCAATGGCAATCGTTTATATCAACACCAACATGGGGGCTGCCGCCGGTGTGGTTGCAGCGATGATCGTGACGCAGTTGCTGTACCGGAAGATCGATCTTTCCATGGCGTTGAACGGTGCATTGGCCGGGCTGGTGTCGGTCACCGCCGGCCCGGACCTGCAGAACCATCTGATCACCGCGCTGGTCGGCGCGATCGGCGGGGTTCTGGTGGTGTTTGCCGTGCCGTTGCTCGACAAACTGAAAATTGATGATGTGGTGGGCGCCATCCCGGTTCACCTGGTGGCCGGAATCTGGGGCACCCTGGCGGTTGGCATTTTCGGCGCAGGCTCGGTGGTCACACAGGCCACCGGCGTCGTCGCGATCGGCGCGTTTGTGGTCATCACCAGTACCATCGTGTGGTATATCCTGAAGGTCACGGTCGGTATCCGGGTTACCGAGGACGACGAAGAGATGGGCCTCGACAAGGCCGAATGCGGGATGGAAGCCTACCCGGAATTCGGACGGGGTGCCCAGTCGATTTAACACCTCCCCCCATAACAACAGAAACGACGTACAAACTTACCGGAAGGCTCAGGCCTTCCGGTTTTTTCTGTTCTGTCGGCGTGATTTGACATGTATCAATGCCGGCTCGTCCGTCCACACCTAGACAGGCGATAGCCTGGAACGGATCAAATGACAGCTGCAAAACCCTATACCCGGATCGCCCGTCTGTATGACCTGCTGGACCTGCCGTTTGAGTACGGTCGTTACCGCCGTCTCCGCCAGATCGTCTGGACAGGTTTGCAAGGCCGTATTCTGGACGCCGGTGTCGGCACCGGGCGTAACATGATCTATTACCCGACCGCCAGCCGCATGACGGCGATTGACCTCAGCCCGGCGATGCTGGCGCGCGCCAGATCCCGACAGGGTCGCTTGCGATGTCCGGTTGAATTGTATGAAATGGATGTCCGGCAAACCACCTTGCCGCGTGCCCATTTTGACGCCATTATCTCGACCTTCTTGTTTTGCGTCCTAAGTGACGCCGATCAACTGCCCGCCCTTATGGAACTTCGCCGCATCGTCAAACCCGACGGCGAGGTGCGCATCCTCGAATACGCCTATTCAAAGCGCCCGCTCAAGCGACTGGTCATGCGCCTCTGGGCCCCCTGGGTCAGATGGCTCTATGGTGCCACCTTTGACCGCAATACCGAGCAATATGTCGAACAGGCCGGATTTGATCTGGTTGAGGAACGGTTTTTGTATCAGGATATTATCAAGCTGCTTGTTCTGAAACCAAAACAATCCGGTTGAAGCGCCGATTGGGTCGCTTTGAAATCGGCAGGGCCGAAGAGGATCGAAACATAACCGAAATTCGATGTCCGCGTCGCGATCATAAATTGATGTGAAATTAAGGCTTTGGTGAGAGCCGTCATTAGAATAGCCACCCAGTCTAACACAGGCACCCTAACATCCAGTTTCGTCAGTTTGGTCTACCCAGAGCACATAGAGCGCAGCAACCAACCCCATTAGCGATGAGAAAAGCATCATGCCCAAGAGTGAATAGACCCCATTCTGTTCGGTTACGAGTGCGCCGGTTATCGAAGCCATCACGGCACCGCCCAAAACCGTCAACGCACCTGATAACCCGGAGGCACTTCCCGCCAGTTTGGGCCGCACCGACATCGCGCCCGCGCTGCTACTTGGCATGGTTATACCATTGCCGACACCAACAAACACACATGTCCCGAATAGTGAGAAGACATGAATTACGTCGCTCAGAAACAGCACCAAACCGATTACAAGCCCGAAGCAAGCGACAATTCGACCCGCAATCATCATTGTGGTTAGCGAGTAGCGCCTTGCATAGCGACCGGACAGATAGCTGCCCAATAAAAACCCTGCTGTGATCGTCCCAATGTAGAAACCAAGCGAAGCTGTCGACATTCCGAACATCGTTTTTGCGACGAGAGGAACGCCTCCTAAAAACGCATAAAATGCTCCTGTTGAAAACGCCATGCATAGCGCATACCCCCAAAATCTGCGTGATCGCAAGAGCTCCGGGTATGTCTCAAACTGTTTGGCGAATGTCTCCGATGGTGTTTTATTTGTCTCTCCCAGGTCGACCCAACACAGGCTGAGTATCGCCACGCCCAGGCCAGCAAAAGTAACAAAACTGGCGCGCCAGCCAAACAGCCCATCCAGCACCCCACCAAGCACCGGCCCCAGCATCGGTGCCACCGCCCATGCCATTGCGAGATAACCTAACTTGCTCGCCGCTTCCCTTGCGGGAACCATGTCTCGGACAACTGCGTTGGAAAGTACGGAGCCAGAAATAATCGCGCCTTGCAGTAATCGGAAGAACAGGAAGGTCGAAATATCCGTTGCCAGTAGGCATCCCAGAGATGCCAGAATGAATATAACTAACCCCGCAATAATTATGGGTCTTCGCCCGAACCGATCCGACAACGGTCCAATGATTAACAGCAATACGGCAGTCATTCCCGCATAGCCTGCAATTGCCAAATTTACGAGTGCGTAATCGGTCTGAAACTCCTCCGCTATGTTCGAAAGAGAGGCCACAAACAAATTGAGGGACACAATCGAAAGTGCAGAGAGCAAAATCAGAGTGAATAATTTCGGCGGTGAGGTAGCAGAATAAAACATGTAACCCATTCAGCGCAAATACACCCAGAAACGCCATGCACGAGTGCAAAAAAAAGCCCCCGAACTTGTCAGGGGCGCATGGAGAAACGGATTGGCATCCGTTACCGGTCCAAGCACCCTTCTACCACCACGACGATTTGCAGTTTCATTACAATAATCCTTCAATATACCGATCCTACGGTAATTGTGATCTCATATTGCGTCAACGGCTATGTTGGATTTGGGTCAGTAGCCTTTTCGCGGATAGGGATGCTACGAATAGCCCGGCCAGCCTCAATAGAATAACGCGGGCGTCTTCATGTCCCATGTTGACTGTTTAGGGTGAGCAGCAAGCGGAGTCAGGACAAAATGACTCCGCTTGCATGACCTTAACGGACCGCTCAGAAACTCAGTTCGAAAGCAGAACGATATGATGGAGCTTTCGGCTGGGGGTTATGATACGGGCCGTCAATGCAGGCGATTCTGGCGGTTTTCGATCAGGTCTTCAACGACTGCCGGGTCGGCCAGGGTCGAGGTGTCGCCGAGGCTGGCAAACTCGTCCTCGCCGATTTTGCGCAAGATCCGGCGCATGATCTTGCCCGACCGGGTTTTCGGCAGGCCCGGCGCCCACTGCAGCCAGTCTGGGCTGGCGATCGGACCAATTTCCTTTCTGACCCACTGGACCAGTTCTTTTTTGAGGGCGTCGGTCGGCGCGACCCCGGCATTCAGGGTCACATAGGCGTAGATGCCCTGCCCTTTGATGTCGTGCGGCGCCCCAACGACGGCGGCTTCGGCGACGTCATGATGGGCGACCAGTGCACTTTCGACTTCCGCCGTGCCCATCCGGTGCCCAGACACATTGATGACGTCATCAACCCGCCCGGTGATCCAGTAATAGCCATCCTCATCACGTCGGCACCCATCGCCGGTGAAATAGCGGCCCGGATAGGTCGAGAAGTAGGTTTGCACAAACCGTTCGTGGTCGCCGTAAACCGACCGCATTTGACCGGGCCAGCTTTGTGTGATGCAGAGATTGCCCTCACACGCGCCATCAAGCGGGTTGCCGTCGGCATCGACGATCTGCGGCTGGATGCCAAAAAACGGTCGCGTCGCTGAGCCCGGTTTGAGATCGGTGGCACCAGGCAGCGGCGTGATCAGGATGCCGCCGGTTTCGGTCTGCCACCAGGTATCGACAATCGGGCAACGGCCCTCACCCACTACATTATAATACCACATCCAGGCTTCCGGGTTGATCGGCTCCCCCACGGTGCCGAGCAGGCGGAGCGATTTGCGGCTGGTTTTTTTAACGGGACCATCACCATCGCGCATCAGGGCACGAATTGCGGTTGGTGCCGTATAAAAGATCGAGATATTGTGTTTGTCACATACCTGCCAGAAGCGGGACGTATCGGGATAATTGGGCACGCCTTCAAACATCACGGTGATGGCGCCATTGGCCAGTGGACCGTATACAATATAACTGTGACCGGTGACCCAGCCAACGTCAGCGGTGCACCAGTAAACCTCGCCATCCTTGTAATCGAATACGTATTTGTGGGTCATGGAGGCGTAAACCATATAGCCGCCGGTGCTGTGCAGCACGCCTTTCGGTTTTCCGGTCGAACCCGAGGTATAGAGAATGAACATCGGGTCTTCGGCGTTCATTTCTTCCGGCGGGCAATCGGTGGACGCGTCCTTGACAGCCTTGTAATAACGCACATCCCGGCCCTCGACCCAGTTAATATCGGCACCTGTGCGCCGGACGACAAACACGGTTTTCACGCCGGGGCAGTTCCGCAGGGCGTGATCCGTGTTGACCTTGAGCGGGATCGGTTTGCCAGCCCGGATTCCTTCATCCGCCGTGATTACACAATTGGACTCACAGTCGTTGATCCGCTGTGCCAGGGCATCCGGTGAAAAGCCGCCAAAAACGATTGAATGAATTGCGCCGATTCGGACACAGGCCAGCATGGCAACGGCGGCCTCGGGGATCATCGGCATATAGATGGTGACAACGTCGCCCTTTTTGATGCCGCGTGCCTTCATGGCGTTGGCAAACTGGCAGACTTCGCCGTGAAGTTCCTTATAGGTAATGGTTTTGGACTCTGCCGGATCGTCGCCTTCCCAGATGATCGCCGTCTGTTCGCCACGACTGGCAAGATGACGGTCGAGACAGTTGGCCGATGCGTTCAGGGTGCCGTCGGCATACCACCTGATCGAGACATCCGGGGCATTATAGTTGACGTCCCTGACCTCGGTGTAGGGTTTAATCCAGTCGATGCGTTTGCCGTGTTCTCCCCAGAACGCATCGGGGTCGTCGACCGATCGCCGGTACATTTCCAGATACTGCTGGTTGTTGCAGTGTGATGCGGCAGCAATATCCGCCGGGACCGGAAACAGGTGTTGTTCGCTCATGCGACAGGCCCTCCCTTTATATCAGTTCTGGCCCCCGTCGGTCGCTCATTCGAGAACGTAAGGCCAATCTCCCCAAAACCGTGACGGGAATTATGGCAAAAAATCAGACTTACACAAGGTCTGCGCTTGAATCATCCGGCCGGAACCGGTTGGTCAAACAGTAACCGGATTTGTCCTTGCTCGATGCGGCAGGCGATCTTTTTCAGATCCTTGCCGACGCAGGGGCCGGACACACAATGGCCGTCCGCTATTTCGAACAATGCGCCATGGGTCGAGCACATGATATGTGTTTTGTCGCGATTGAGAAATTTGCCCGGTTCAAAATCCAGTGGACTGCCAATGTGAGGACACGAATTGACGTAAACGTACGCGTCGGTTCCGCGCCGGACGACAAGCAGGCTCAGACGTCCGACCGGGGTTTCCGTGATAAACCCTCCCGAGCCGCCATCGGCAACGTCTTCCAGAGCGCACAACAAGAATGATTCACGCTCGATCACGCCGGAAACACCTTCTTCCAGGGGGTGATCGATACAGACTCAAACAATCCCGCACGGGCGTACGGGTCATTCCCGGCCCAGAGTTCCGCATCTTTTTGCGATTCAAACGCCATAATCAGGACGCTGCCCGTCATCTGATCGGGGGCCTCGCCAAGCGTCGGCCCCGCCGCAATGATCTTGTCGCTGTGCGATTTCAGGTAGGCGACGTGGTCCGGGCGGTTTTCCGCACGCACGTGCTGGTGGTTCTGTTTGTCCTTGCAGGAAATGACAAAATGCATTTTCCAGGTCCTCCTTTTCAGAATTCTTCACTTGTGAACGGTCGCTGCAGCAAGCTCGCGATTTCCCGGTCGATGTTGGCGTTGTGATTGAGGATGTTATCCACCGCTGTGCAAATCGGCACCTCGACGCCGAGCATACGGGCAAGGCCGGTCACCGACGCCGCCGTAAACACTCCCTCCGCGACAGAATTTCGTTTGCCCAGGATGTGGTCGAGGGCCAGCCCTTCCCCCAGCCCCACACCCAGCGAATAGTTTCTGGATTGCAAGGCATTACAGGTCAGTGTCAGGTCACCTATGCCAGCCAGCCCCATAAGGGATTGCGCTTTCGCCCCCTTGGCAATGCCGAGCCGGACGATTTCTGCCAGTCCGCGTGTGATCAGCGCCGCCCGCGTATTGTCCCCCATGTGGCGCCCGGCGACGATCCCGCAGGCAATTGCCAGGACGTTTTTGACGGCACCACCGATTTCCGCACCGATGATGTCATCCGAGCGATAGATCCGAAAATGTGGTGTGGCCAGTGCATTGGTCAATACCGTCCCGAGATCAGTATCCTCGCAGGCCAGTGTGACCGCCGTCGGCAGGTTAGCGGCAACTTCCGCAGCAAAAGTGGGACCCGAAAGGACCGCGAGGCGATTGCCGGGCAAAATCCCGGAAACGACTTCGCTGAGCAGCGCTGACGTGGTTTGCTCGATCCCCTTGGCACAAATCACAATGGGCGTATCGGCGGGCAGGATGTCAGCCAGATTTTCTGCCATGGCCCGCACGTGCTGGGCGGGTGTCACCAGTAAAACGGCATCTGTGTCGGATACGGCCTCTTGCGGGTTGCTGACGGCCCGGATCGCCCGGTCCAGTATAAATCCCGGCAGGTAAGCGGTGTTTTCGTGCGCGTCATTGATACCGCTCGCCACTTCCGGCTCGCGCGCCTGCACCACCACGTCGCGCCCGGCCCGGTGGGCAACCATCGCAAGGGCCGTTCCCCAGGCCCCCGCCCCGATGATTGAAATTTTTTCCATGGTTCAAGTATTAGCGCGCAGCGCCGGACAGGGCAATTGCCGGATTGTCGCGGGAGTGCACACGGGGCAAAAAAAATCGTAAACAGGTCTTCTGCACCGGAACGAAAAGACGGGCCTGTATCCCACGCAGGCCCGCCAGAGCAGTTTACATGACGCCGAGCAACTTCATCGCTTTGGCGAGGGCATCGACGGATTCCTGGTGTTTTCCGGCTTTGTGATATTTTTCGCCTTCATGGCGCAGCTCCTTGACCTGCGTCATTTTTTCAGCCGACAGACTTGGATGGGCGGCAAGAGCGGCGTCGATTTTTTTCATGTCGACCGGGCAATGGAAAGCGTAGGCGGGTGCAGCCATGCTGATAAATGCGACGATGGCGGCGGCAGAAAGTACCTTTTTCATGAGAAACTCCTGTTTCAAAAATGGATCGGAAATGTGTCTCCGATCCATAAACAATTGTTAGCGCGATTTATTCCTGTCCGCCATCAATTTCGTCGTTGATCTGCACAAAATAACGGGACGATGCTACCCCTGATGTCAGGCCGTGTTCCCGGCGCCTGTGACAGAGTGGGCATCCGCGTCGAGCGGCCAGCGTGGTCGGGGGCGAAAGTTCAACGGGTCGCTGCCACCTGCTTGCAGACGTTCGATCCCGGCCCAGGCAATCATTGCCGCATTGTCGGTGCAAAGGTGCACGGGTGGCGCAACCAGATGCAGACCTCGCTCCCCGGCCACCTCCGTCAGGCGCTGTCGCAGGTGGAGATTCGCGGCAACGCCTCCGGCGACGACCAGTGTCCGGCTGGTGGGGTAGGTGGCCAGAAAGATATCGATGGCGTTGGCGCATCGATCAGCAAGCACGTCTCCGACGGCTTTCTGAAACGACGCGCACAGATCGCTTTTGTCCTGTTCACTGACCGGACCGGGTGGCAGGTTTTCGATGGTTTGACGAACCCTGGTTTTCAGCCCGGAAAAGGAAAAGTCACAGCCGGCACGCCGTCGTAATGGTCTGGGCAGGTCAAACCTGTCTGCATCACCGTGTTTGGCATAACGTTCAACGGCAGGGCCACCCGGATAACCGAGGCCCATCATTTTTGCCGACTTGTCAAAGGCTTCACCGAGCGCGTCGTCAATGGTCGTCCCCAATCGTTTGTATCGGCCGGCACCTTCAACGATCAGAAGCTGACAGTGACCGCCGGATACCAGCAACAGCAGATAGGGGAAACTGACGAGCTCTCCGTTTCGATCGCCGGTCAGACGGACTGTCAGTGCGTGACCTTCCAGATGATTGACTGCAATAAAAGGTATGTTGTGGACGCTGGCGATGGCCTTGGCGGTCATCACGCCCACCAGAACACCACCGATCAGGCCGGGACCACCTGTGGCGGCAACGGCGGCAAGGTCCTGATAGCGGATATTGGCCTTGCTCATGGCAGCGGTCACGATGGGGCCAATGGTATCAAGGTGTGCCCGTGCGGCGACTTCCGGAACGACGCCCCCGTAAGGCCGATGTTCCTCAAGCTGGGTGTGAACCTCGTTTGACAGAATGTCGCGCGAATCCGTGACCACGGAGGCCGCCGTTTCATCACAACTGGTTTCGATGCCCAAAACTTTCATCAAAAAACCTTTATCCGACCCGCCCGCGACCTTACTGTCAGGAATACCGACAATCACTATTTGGCGTACCCGACAGACAATGGCAACACCGCACCCTCTTCGCATCGGTACTCGCGGCAGCATTCTCGCCATGGCACAAGCCCGTGAAACGCAGCAACTGCTTGCTGCCGCCCACCCGGATCTGGCCGAAACCGGGGCGATGGAGATTGTCGAAATCAATACAACAGGCGACATGGTGCAGGATCGTGCGCTTGCCGAAATTGGCGGTAAAGGACTGTTTTCAAAAGAAATAGACGCGGCATTGTTGGCCGGGCGTATTGATATTGCAGTCCACTCCATGAAAGATCTTGAAACCTGGATGCCAGACGGGATTTCGCTGGTATCGGCGCTGGAACGCGCGGACCCGCGAGATGTATTGATTACCGACAAGGCGGATTGTCTGGCCAATCTGCCTGCGGGCAGCCTGATTGGGACGTCTTCCCTGCGGCGACAGGCGCAAATTCTGAAATGTCGGCCCGATCTGAACGTCTGCCTGTTCCGCGGCAATGTACAAACCCGGCTTCGCAAACTGACTGAAGGCGCCGCTGATGCAACATTACTGGCTCTGGCCGGGCTCAATCGCCTTGGCCAATCGGATGTGATCACCGAGATTCTGGAGCCAGAGATTTTACTGCCTGCCGTCGCCCAGGGGGCCATTGGCATAACCTGTCGTAGCGACGACCAAAAAAGTGGCGACTATATCCTGGCAATCAACCATCATGAAACGCTGGTTCGGACATCCTGCGAACGGGCGATGCTCGAAGCGCTGGACGGATCCTGTCGCACACCGGTCGGAGGGCTCGCGGAAATTTTGCCGGATGGCACTCTTTATCTTCGCGGACTGGTCGCCCGGGCAGACGGCAGCGAGCTTTATGAAACCAGTCGGCGCGGGCAGATCGCAGACGCTGTCACGCTCGGCAAGGATGCGGGCGAGGAGCTACGCGCCCGGGCCGGGCCGGACATCTTCAATTAACACCGATGCGATTACTTCTTACCCGATCACTGACGGATTGTGAGTCGCTGGCGCGCCGACTGGATGGCATCGGTGTTCAATCGCTGAGTGAGCCGTTACTAAATATTGTTTTTACAGCTGGTCCGCCGCTTGATCTGGATGGCGTGAGCGGATTGTTGATGACCAGTGCCAATGGTGTGCGGGCTTTCTGCCGCCGTTCTGTCAATCGTACGTTGCCAGTTTACGCGGTTGGCGATGCCAGTGCACGAATGGCTGTCGAGGCCGGCTTTGAAAATGTCAGGAGTGCATCGGGAGATGTTGAAGCGCTGGCGACATTGGTCTGCCGCGAGGCTGACCCTGACGAAGGCATGTTGTTACATATTGCCGGGACGCGGGTAGCGGGCGATCTGACCGGCAACCTGGCCTCCCGCGGTTATGCCTGCCGTCGTCAGGTCCTTTATGATGCGGTGCCGTCGGATGGACTGTCCTGCAATACCGCGACAGCGATCCAGTCGTCTGAACTGGACGGTGTTTTATTGTATTCACCTCGTACGGCAACCCTGTTCATTGATCTGGTTCGACAGGCCGGTCTGGATCCTCATATGAGGGATGTGGCGGCGTATTGCCTGAGCGGCAATGTTGCTGACCGCTGTCGCCAACTGACCTGGCGTAATCTGCGAATTGCCCCGATTCCGGAAGAAAGCGAACTAATCGCATTGATCGAGGAAGACACGGGGGGAGAGAGGTAAACCGTGAGTGATAAAGTCCGTCTGTCAGGTGGCTCCGGTCTGTTCTGATGTCGGGCGAATTGCTATAGTAATTGACGTGGCCTGACGGATCGGGCATTTGACGCCAACTGAGGATGCAACCAATGGCTGACAGCCGGAAAAAAACCATAAAACCTGCCGATAAACTGACCACCGCGCGAAAGAAACTCGTCGCTGACGAGGGCGGCAGTGAAAAGGCAGATGAATCGGCGGTCAAATCGTCGTGCGATGCGGTGGCTGACGACCGAACGGCGGCAGCGGCCGCTTCCCGCCCGAAGGCGGAGGCGGTTGCCGATCAGGACGGTTATGAAGTGGTGACACCGCCCGCCCCCATATCCAGGCCGCAAAAGCGAATGGCGATTGGCAGTCTGATGATATCAGGTGTTGTCGGCGTACTCATTGCAGGGGGTGTTTATGTCACTTGGCCCCGATGGTCACCGTATGTTGCGAACTATCTCCCGATGCTGGAGTATAAACCGGTATCCGAACCATTACTCATAAAACTGAATGATCGGATCGATGCCCTTGAGGCGGAAGCGAGGGACCGGGCGAACGAACAGATCACGATTGCTGAAATGGAGAAGGAGCGGGTCCGATTGCGCGATGGTGTCAAATCGCTGCTAGCCCGCCTGGACGAACTTGAAGCGGCAGTTGGGGATGTGAAACGGATGGTCGCCGCAACCGGAACCGGGTCTGGCAACGATGTCACCCGACAATCGTTTGAGCGGATCTCGGAACGTATTGCCAAACTTGAAAAAAAGGGTGGGCTGGTCGCCGATCTGAGTCAGCGTGTGAACAGTATCGAATCCGTAGGCAAACAGGATGCCGACCGCGCGGTGAAAATTGCGGAGGACACCAGTCAGCGGCTGAATTCCGCAGTATCCGATATGGAAAATCGCCTCACTGCCTATGAGAAAAAACGGACGTCGTCCGCCGCCTCCGATGCGACCAGCGTTTCTACTTCCGCGACGATTCTGGCAATCAGTCAATTGCGTGAATCTGTCATGTCAGGAAGGTCCTACAACAAGGAACTTGAGGCTATACAGGCCGTTTCGAGCAACGATGACGGTTTTCGCGCATCGTTGCTGGTATTGGAGAAACATGCTCCGACCGGGGTTGCCACATTACCAGATCTGCGGGAAACATTCCCACAAACCATTGCTGCCATCGTTGCAGCAAACCGACAGATAACGGGTGGTGGGTGGTTTGAAAACATGACAAACCGGCTTCGGTCCTTTGTGTCTGTTCGGAAAATTGATGGAACGGCACCGGAAAAATCTGTCGACAGCATTGTTCTGCGGGCGGAAAACAAGCTCAAGGCAGGTGACCTTGAGGGGGCCATTACGTCTCTGGAAGATCTCCGGACGGTTTCCGAACCGGCGGCAATGGCGGCCCGCGCATGGGTCAGCCGGGCCAAGGCACGAATATCTGCCGAACGGGCGGTCTCCAGTCTGCACGTTTATGCGGTCAGCCTGATCGCTGCCAAAAAAGAATAGGATAGGCCGAAATGTTACGTGCACTCTGGTTTCTGGCAATCGTCGGAACAATCATATTTGCGCTGGCCTGGCTGACCGACAACCCGGGTCAGGTCATCCTTGACTGGCGCGGTTACCGCATCGATACGAGTGTCTCCGTACTGATTGCGGTCGCAACCGCGATTGCGGTTGTTGCCGCGTTGACCTATCGGATCTGGCTGTTTTTCAAGCGGGCACCCCGACAGTTGACGGGCGCCTGGCGGAATCGCCGCCGGACGCAAGGGTATCAGGCACTGACGCAGGGTATGGTGGCGGTTGCGGCGGGCGATCCGGACGAAGCGCGCCGGCAGTCAAAACGTGCAGAAGTCCTGCTGAATGAACCTCCGTTGACCATGTTGCTGTCTGCCCAAACCGCGCAGTTGAACGGCGATGAGCAGGCGGCGGAAGGTTTTTTCAAGGCGATGACCGAAAATCGGGAAACCGAATTTCTCGGGTTGCGCGGCCTGATCGGACAGGCCCGAAAAAAAGGCGATATTGAACAGGCGCTGCTGTTGACCCGTCGGGCCTATATTCTGAAACCAAAAAGCGAGTGGGTTGCGCAAAGCCTTTTTGATCTGCAGATACGGCAGGGGCAATGGCTGGACGCGGATGTGACCGGGGACGAACTCGGGCGCATTGGCACAATCGGCAAAAAGGACAATCACCACCGCAAGGCGGTCCTGGCGTGTCAGCAAGGACTGGATGCGCTGCGATCGGGTGACCCGGAAACGGCGCGGGACAGATTGAAACGTGCCGTTGATCTGGATGGCACATTTATCCCCGCAGCAAGTGCGTATGCCGGTATTTTGAATTCCCAGGGGAGCCAGCGAAAAGCCGCCAGGCTGATTGAGAAAATTTGGGCGACGGTACCGCACCCGGATCTTGTTCCCCACTTCTGGCGTGCGGTATCGGCGTCGGATGCGATGGCGCGGATGCGGGCATCGCAACGCCTGGCGAAATCGAATGCCGACCATCAAGAAAGTCACGTTGCCATTATCCAGGCGGCGCTGGAGGCAAGGTTGTGGGGGGAGGCCCGCAGCCACCTTGAAAAAATGACCGCAGGCGCGCCGGGCCGTCTTGATTCACGGGTATGCCGGTTATGGGCGGAACTCGAGGAATCCGAACATGGTGACATGGATCGTGTGCGCGACTGGTTGACGCGCGCGTCACTGGCGGAAATGACCGCAACCTGGACCTGTTTGTCTTGCGGAAGTACGACAGCGGACTGGAGTGCCCTATGCGGAAACTGTCAGGAATTTGATACATTGTCATGGCGCCGTCCGCCACACGTGAGCCACCTGACGGATGGTACGGGCACGTTACCTGCCCTGGTTCCGGTTGCCGCTGTACCGTCGCAAGTGGCATGAAGCAACCCGTGCATCGGCAGGTAATATGAACGGACAGGTCAAAGACGGCGAAATTGATCTGCTGATCAGTGAAGTCGGCTTGCGGGACGGGCTTCAGAACTGCCGCGGGGTGATGGCGACAGAGTCGAAAATCGCCTGGATCACGGCGGAGGCAGACGCCGGCTGCCGTGAAATCGAGGTCTGTTCATTTGTCCCGCCCGCCCTTGTGAAGGGAATGACTGACGCCGTCGACGTGGTTCACCATGCCCGCTCAATCGTCGGCCTGCGGGTTGCCGCCCTGGCACCAAACCTGCGCGGAGCGATTGATGCCATGAATGCAGGAGTTGACAAGATTACAATGCCGGTGTCGGTCAGCGAAAGTCATTCGCAGGCCAATGTCCGAAAATCCCGGCGCGCAATGATTGATGAAGTCCGCGCCGCCTGTGGCCATCGGGACCACTTGCCGGAAACCCAAAGGCCGGTGATCGAAGCCGGTATGACGACTGCATTCGGCTGTACCCTTGAAGGGGTCGTGTCAGAGCGAGAGGTATTGGCAACGGCGGTAGCCTGCAGGGAAGCCGGGGTGGACGAAATCGGTTTGGCGGATACCGCCGGAATGGCCAATCCGGATCAGGTCAAACGCCTGTTCAAAAGCCTGAAATCGGAAGTCGGAGACGCACTGCAAGGCGTGCATCTGCATAATACCTATGGTCTTGGATTGGCCAATGCCTGCGCCGCGATTGAAGCCGGTGCCACTGCCCTTGACAGTTCTCTGGGGGGACTTGGAGGGTGCCCGTTTGCGCCGGGTGCAAGCGGTAATATTGTGACGGAAGATCTGGTTTTTATGCTCGAATCGATGGGCCTGCGAACCGGAATCAATCTGGAAAAATTGCTGACGTGCCGCCACATTGTTGAAGTGGCCCTGCCGGAAGACCTCCTTTATGGTCATGTGGCAGCGGCCGGACTGCCGATTACAATGCGTTGAATGCGCAGGCCGCGCTGGCCCCTCCGGCAAATCCGGCAGAAATTGAAATGGAATCGTTCGCCGACCGATTGGCCGGTTCATGGAATATGCCCGGACTCATGATGATAAGAAATATCAAGGTTCCGCCCGCCGAGACTTGACAGCACCGCGATGCTTGCTAATTTGCGCCCCAGAATCACCATCGTCACCGTGCCGCCTTAGCTCAGCTGGTAGAGCATCGCATTCGTAATGCGGGGGTCGGGTGTTCAAGTCACCCAGGCGGCACCATTTCTTTTCAATGACTTAGCGTCGTTTTGACGATTCCCTGAGAACGGCACGGTGCCCAAAATGTGTCCATAACCTTCTTCGGGCGCACCGTTCGTTTTATTTGGGCGATTATCCAGTACCGCAATTGCCGCCTCCTGAAACTCAGGAGCCAGATGAGCATAACGCTGAACCATCTCCAGCGACTTGTGCCCGGTCAGGTGCATGACGTTGTATAAGGGCACCCCGCCCTGCACTAAACGTGAGGCAAAGGTGTGGCGCAGGTCATGAAAACGGAAGTCTTCAATCCCGGCTTTTTCCCGTGCCTTGTCAAACGACGACTTAAAGCCTTTAAAGGCCTTGCCGCCGTAGGTGAACACGGGGCCTGTATCTTTAGGCCCAAGGTTCATTAACTCTCTGTACGCCCGCGCACAGAGCCGTACCGTCCGATCCTCGCCGTTCTTGGTCTGGATAAACGTAACGCGGCGGTTTTTCAGATCCACATAACGCCAATCAAGCTTTAAAAGCTCGGATCGTCTGCCGCCTGTATCGGCAGCGAAACGAATGATTGGTTTTAAGTGCGGTGCCGCCGCCAGTACGAGGCGGTCTTCTTCGTCGTGTGTCAGCCATCTGTTTCGGGGGCGTGATGGTTTGATGCGGGGAAAGTTTGGGACAACGTCCGTCAACTCCTCGCGCCGCGCCCTGTTGATGGCGGCTTTGATATAGGCCACGTCCGTCAGCGCCATGCCGGAAGATACGGTCTCAAGCCGTTCATCAACAAAATCCTGTATGGCCCGATAGGTCAGCTCGGAAACCTTATGGTCTCCAAACCTGTCGTTCAGGAATTTGATGCGGTAACGGGTCTTGTCCATAAAATATTCCGGGTTCTTGCGCTTTAAAGCCTTGGCATATCGTAACAAGATTTCTGAAAACAACAGATCGGGTTTCTTGCCGAAATGACCTTCCATAAAATCATCTTTAACCCAACTGGCTGCTAGCGCTTCGGCTAACTTCCGGTCGGCAGTCCCAGAACTTCGGCGAATTCGCTTTCCGTTCTGGTCGTTCCACGTAACCCACCACTTGGGTGAGTCTTCACGTTTGTAGAGTCGCATATTTGCCGTCTCCTCTTGATATCTGAGGTTCGGGCGCTGTCGCAGGATTTATTATCATTGAGATACGCTTCGATATCAACAATATCCCAGCGCTTGCAGCGCGGCCCGAGGTCGCTATAGGGAATGCCAAAGGTCATGAACGTATCAACCGACACCCCGATCCACGTCGCCGCCTCCTCGCGGTTGAGGTAACGCCGGGGCGGGATGTTTGCGCTAGGGGTTGGTTCCGTGGTCATCGGCCTAAAGATTGCCCTGTCCGTTGTTCAATTTATTCGCTCTGCCGTATCTCATCGCCGTTTGTTCCGGAGCCCAGAGTCCATAGTCTAGAGTTTGACCTCCAGAGTTCGTTCCATTTTCCGACTCCGGGGCCACTACTCTGGAGGGCAATTCACCTTTGGAGAGGCCCCAAAATATCCCGTCCTGACGGTCGCTCAATGAACCTTCCGTCAGACGAATCGGCAAAAGAAATAGACCCCATATGAAATTCCTGCCACCACGTTACGTGGGACCTACGTAACGTGTAAAAACCGGCAAAACCGGAAAATGTCAGACACGTGAATTTTCTGTTTTGATACGTTACGTGTCAGGACGTGTGTGCGGGTCCCGTGGACGTCGCATCACGTGGAAACGGAGTTGAAAATTGGCATGACCATTATTCGCCACCGATGCGGATTGACCGGCATTTCCGAATAGCCAGAGTTGGCCTTATGAAAGGAGTCGGGTACTGTGGGTCAGCACTACTAAAACGGACTATGCAAAGCTTAAAGAAGAAATCGATCAGGCTTTCCGAGCTTATCAGAAAAAATGTGAAACATGGCACATGGTACATGGGAGGGTGGGCCCATTCTCATCAGAATGTTATGAGCAATGGTTTCGATTGTGATGTCTGTAGATGGCGGGGCAGAACCTGAGCCTGAGCCTGAGCCTGAGCCTTATCGGTCAGGGTTTGCCAACGGGAAACGGATTGGCGTCGGTATTGATGGCGACAGCATTTTGGCTAATTTTGGGCGTCGGCTCTACGGCTGAAAGTACGGAGTAATTGTGACATGAGATATTTAACGAAAATATTTTTTCCTGTGGTACTGGCCGTGACCTTTGTGTCGACGGGTGCTTACAGCAGTAACCCTGAGCAATTGTTTAAAGATATATGGTCAGTAAAATGTGCGGATAGTTTCGGTGTTGAGACGTCAGAATACGTGACCTTTAAGAAAACAGAACAATGCACGTCCTACGTTGACACATTCCGCGTACAGACCAACTGCTCACCTGCTAAATTCAAGGCAATGAAAGGCAACAGACTTCAGATGATTTTGGATGATAAAGAGAAATTTATTATTGAGTTTCTCTGGTCAACCCGGATTTCGATCATGAAAATCGTAAAGGAAAAACCATTTGAGCTGGAGCAGGCTGAGACAATGGGGCGTGCCATTGTCCGCAAAAACCTTTTGACCCATTACCTCTATTGTCCGTGAAAATTCAAGGTCTGCGGCCAGGTTTAATTAGAGCACTTCCGGCAATTTTTGAATCGCCGGAAGTGCTCTAATCCTATCTTCATAATTGTGCCGCTGGTGTTGTTAAAGGCTTAAGACGTTTAGTAAACTTCCGGACCAAGACACGATGATAGTCGGGTAATGGCAGCCTTTGATCCAGAAAGGGTAAAAGAGGCAAGAACCGTCATTTTATACCGGATGACCAGGTTTTTGCCTTGCCGAAGAGATTTGGTTAACGCGAGTGACGGAAACCCGAAGCTTAAACAAAGCGAATTTTTCGGATAACAACTGTATCTTTCAGTAATTCGATTGCCATCAATCTCAAAGAGTAAGCGGTGCAAATCGTCTCTGCCTCTTGAGATGATCCCCTTTATTGCAGGTGACTTCAGCTCGATTGCGGGGCCTCCTCCATTTCCGCATTCCATCTCCATACGGGATGATTTTCCATCGGTTATTGAGGCGGCTCCTTCAAAGCCAATATCCGGCGCATAAACCCAGCGTTCAGTTGGGGCGCTGTCTTTTGCAACAGAGGGGGAGCGTAGTGTTATTACAATCCCTAAAGCCCAGATGCTCACCAAGGCCACGCGAACAACGGCGTGGGGCGAAAGAAGGCCGTCTGTTTCAGGTGTTGAATGCATAACAGCTGTATCACCCGTCCGTCGTCAAAATTTTTGGACCTGCTGAGCGTGTTCTTTCACAGAGGATTTGGCTGACCACGGCTTATTGTTATGCCGCTTTGCCTTGTTGGTTCAAGCGTTAATCTGGATGGTGCGGTATTCGGGGGCAGCAGGTCACAACCAGGCGCAGGCTCTTTTCTTATCTCACTCATCAAGCACCTGAATTTTGGGCTTTTTCTTTTTCCCCGGCTTGGTTGTGGTGACCGTTTTATTATCGCTTACGGTGTTTCCATCCAGATCAATATAAGGTTGTTTCGGAAATATATGGGTTGGGGTCGCTGGAAGTTCATCTTCTTTCATACCAACAAGGTAGGCGAGTTTTTTACGGTCTTTGAACAACGGCCTTATAAACTGAGCGGCCGATTTGTCGGTAATATGAAAGGGAACAAAGACTGAAAACCCATTCACAAAGCCACCGTTTTTAATGGCATGATTATAAGCCCCGTTGCTGTCCCCCGTGCTTGCCATGCTGAGGGATTCAAGGGCAACGACGAAGTTCTGTACGGCGGTCATATTTACCGATGACCTATATTCAAAGGAGAGCGTTTTTAATTTATTCGCGACTGCCAAGGTCAGGTCAGGGTGCCCTGCGGCGGACGCAATGGTGCCATAATTTGCCAGGTAAATGAACCCCCATACGCTCCCTTTTACCTTCGTCCCCAAACGCAGAGGCATTTGAAGGTGTTGAGCGTTTCGTTTAACCGTCAGGTTAATGGTACGGCCCGGCTTGAGGTCCTTTATGTATTTATTATAGGCATTTTCATTTTTGAGGATGATCCCATCAACCTCAAGAATAATATCGCCTGTTTTGAGACCGGCTTTATCGGCATTCGATTGAGGCATGACGGTGCCAACGGAAAAACCAGTCTTTAAAACTTTCTTTCCTGCTAAAAAACCATCGGCAGCGAACTTCGGTTGTTTGAAAATGAGTTCCGATTGACGTAAATATGCCTTGCCCACGTCAATTAAAGGCAAATCCCTTGCCCAGCTTAAGATATAATTCATGATAAGACCGCTGTCGGATGGATTTTCTGCATTCTGTTCAATCAGATCATTCATCGCAGACAAGGCTTCTTCGGGGAAGCCAGCCTCAAACATTTTTTGAGCTTCATCTATTTTCTTATCAAGTATTTTCTTATCAAGGCTATTGGACTTTTGGTTTTTGACAATTGCTTTTGTGACGCTTTCCTGATTGGGAATCATGATGGGCAGGATATGTAGACGCCATTGACGATTGTCATCTTCGACCAGGCTTGCAATTTTTTTGAGGTCTTTAGAAAAGGCAAGTTTATTAGGATTTAAATTCTGAATGGAATTTGGAAGCGTCCAGCTTCGAATTTTTACGCAACCTTGTTCAGCGATGGTTTGAAATTTGTTTTTTCCAAGATCAATATTGAGGAGACTATTGGGAATGGGTACGCCGAGTGATGTCCCGTCCCGACATCCTTTGTATCCTTCGACCATGCTTTTTTTCTCAAGACCATAGAGATTATCCGCAGTCGCCAGATATTTACTGTCTCCGGAAAACTGAGGAGGAGATTTAAAGCCGGAATTGCGGTCATATTCCCCTTTTTGCAAGTTACCAACACTAATAAGGCGGTCACCGTCCGGGGAAATGGCATATTCTGATGTCCAATAAGTGAAAAACGATGAACTGTCGGGCGCAAAAATTAATTCAGATTTTACATAATAACTGTAAGAGTGTGAGAACTGTTGAACAAGTTTCCCCGTATCTGCCTGAAAAACTTTGATCATTGTATTGGACAATACGTCGTCAACCGTGCCGGCGGAGTTTCTGTAAAAATCATAGAAGGTTGCGCTTAGATAACGACCATCCGGGCTGTAGGCCTGATGGTTTTGGAGTGGTTCAATTCTCGGGCCCCCGTCGTGTTTTGAAAAAAACGTATTTTGCAGCTGCCCTGATTGCGCATCAAAAAACGCGCCGTCACCATTTTCGGTCATGACAGCGACCTGGTTCAGGTTGGGGGACGCGCCGAGTAATATAGTGCCGGGCGGCAAGGCAATAAGTCGTTGCAGGGTTTTGCTTTCAATATCCCAAGTGGAGAGCAGGACCTGCTGGCTTCCATGTTCATAGAAGTTAGTGTAGGCGATCTGGATATTTGTTGCGTCTTTATTAAATCCTGAAATTTCTGTATGGGCGTAGTGAAGTTTCCCTTGAGGAAGATTATCCAAGGTGACAATAGCCCCGGACTGAAGCCAGTTAATTTTTAAAAAAGCCTGATGCAATTCAGTGGTCGAATTTGCGGCAATGGCCATCAGGTCTGCGCGTGTATAAATCCTGGGCGGGATAAGCAGGTCAATTTTGCCCGAGTATGACTTGACTTTGAGAGCTTGTGTTTGTGCCGCCGGTGCGTTTTTGAGAGCTTGTGTTTGTGCAGCCGGTGCATTAAGGCGGCTTGGTACACAGCCAGAAATTAGCCCACTTATCAACGCGGCAAGTACAAGAATTTTAAAAGGCATGGTGCAAAAATCCAAAATCATTCAAAAATATAAAATCCACTATCGAACAAATATCATAATAGAAACACTTGGCAAGTCTGTCGTCAGTAAGGGATATTGCCAGAAGTGGTGTTTGAAAATTGTGATCAAACGGCGACCAGGTCAGCTTCAGTTACTGGGGTTGTGATGAGCGTATATACGACTGTGATGAAAACAGGGGAATAATAATGTTGAAGACATTCAGGCTTATTTTTTCGGGAATATTCCTGAGCATTTTTCTGATCCACCCGATTGTGGCCGACGCTGCGGAACCTGTGTCTTGTTCCAGTCGTGAGTTGCTCCAGGAGTATCAAAGTTCCTATGCCAAAACCAACAGTGCCTTGGTATCCATGCAGGCCATGCAATCCATTTTGAGTGATAGCTTTAAGGTTGATGCCGTTCTTTCTCGTTTTATAAACGCGACAGCAGATGGGAAGTTTATCAAGGAAATTGAAACCATCACGGCGGTTCGAAAAGGGTATTCGATTAATCCCAGAACACTGAACAGTGCTAAATTGGGTCAGTTCTATAAAAATATTGATCTCCGCCCGCAACCCATAGCCGAGGGATTAACCAGTGGTTATGATCGTATGGCAATGTTGGTTTCCGTGGCGGGATTTGCGGCAAACAGCTATACAGCCTTTTCAACGGGGGACAGGCTCGCCCACGCAAAAAGTGCCAAGGATGCGATTGATATCGGAACCGCCTCGGCCCTTGCCTATCGCGGCTGGCAGGGTTTGAACATCGCCTTTAATTCCGTGGCATTCGTCGATTATGCGCTGAACACTTTTATCACCGCCCAGTATGCACAATACAATGAATATTGGTGGCAAGCGTATCGCAGCTATCTGGACGACCAGTACCCTAAAATGGTGACAGGAAAAAACTCATGGGCGGCATTGGCGGTACGGGGTGATAACGGGAAAACATTTGAAGCGCGTTTAACTGAGTTTTGGTCAGAAAAAGCAACAAGTGATGGTATTGCGCGCCCTGCTGATCGCGCCGCCCACTATTACAAGGTGCCAAGCCCGTTTCAACGTGATGCCCTGGCGACATCAACCGACTCATTAAAAAAAGATTTTGCCGCGCGTTATTACACAGAAACGCTTCAAACGACCCTGGATACTTATTTCAAACGCCAGGCTGAAAATTTAAGATTTGAAGCAGAAGACAAGCTTGACAAGGCCGTTTCAGCCTTGTGTGAATATATGACGGAAATTAAAAGCCTTCAGATCAGCGTCGCAAAGCTTCAAGCGGGCGCTCCTTTGAAGAGCTTTAAAGTCAAAGCCGCTCGCGACACCTATAAGGGCGCTCCTTTGACAGGCGCCGTTGTTGACGGTGATATTGTGGCCTTCAGCGCCCAAGTGCCTCTTCCCGAAGGGCAGCAAGGAAAATTGAAATGGGTGATTTTAGACTCTTCAAAAAAACCCGTTGAAGGGGCCTCAAAATCCACGGACATTGAAACAGAAACCGGCTCGACCACCGCAAAATTCAGGCTGAAATTTTCGGGTCTTGAACCCGGTCGCTATGCGGTGCGGTTAACGCATCAGGCATCGAATAAATCGATCAAATCCATTTCCGACTCGTTTGCCTTTACCATCGGATTGAAACCGTCGGTCCGTATTACCCGGATGTGGGTGACGAACAAACCCAGGGATCAAACCGATCATGCCAGCTTGTCTCCGGACCAAACGCCGGTTTTGTACGTCGCCTTTGATATGAGTGACGGGCTTGAAAAAATCCATAAAAAACTGGTGGTCCGTGACCGTTCAAGTGGGGCCATTATTGTTTCCAGCGAAGGGGAAAAAGTCCGTAAAAATGATAACCGGAACCAACGAACAGGGGTGGCTTTATCGCCAGGAGATTTAAAACCGGGTGGAGCGTACCGCTTTGAAGCAAGCCTGACCCTGCCTGGCGGTAAAAGCGTTAAAAGTCATAAGGATTTTGAAATAGCTGACCCCACACAAGGAAAAAAGGCCGAGGTTGTGTCAGAGGCAAAAGCTAATTCTCCTGAGAACGCAGATGCAGGCGCTTGTCGTATGGATGAGGAAAACAAACATATGGCGTTGCTGCAGAAAGCTGCGTCCGAGGCAATGCTCGCTGAGCGGAAAGCTTCGAAAGCTCCTAATGAAATGAATAGGGCATTTGTTTCTAAAGTCAGAAATAAACAGTCTGCTCTGGGTGAGGAATTTGCGGCAATCACGGAACAAAGGTCGGGCCTCAGCAAAACAATTACGGCCTTGAAGGCAAAGTCCAAAAAACAGAAGTTGACTCAATCAGAAATCGAAAATGGCAATCGTTTGATTGAAAAGTATCAGGCCTTGTCGAAACAACGCAAAAAACTCGGAAAATCGACAGACTCGATTTCAAAATTCCTGAGCTCGGTTTTTGATCAGCAAAAAGAAATGAGCTGTGAACAATTTGCCAATCATATTCACCAAACGTCTATCGGACGTAAATTTAATTATAATGTCCAGACAGCTTTGCGATTATGTGATCAGGCCAACGCGACTAAAACGGTCTATACAAAACGTAAAGCAGAAATGAAGCAAGGCCTTCAAGCCTATCGGGCTTATCGGGAAAAATGTGCAAATTAGCACACGGGAAGGCGGCCCCGCTAAATTCACAAACGAAGTGTGACACTGATAGGCAGCCCACGATCTATGGCTTTCCGCCACTTGTTCATATAGCTGAGGGTAAAGGCGAATGATCTACGGCAGTTAGGGATTTGAATTTGAGGGAAACATTAAGAAAATCACGCTAGAATAGTCTAGAGTTAAGTGAGAAGAAGAAAGAAACATGACAAGGGTTGCAATATCTCGGGATATGCTCCGGTGGGCGCAAGACAGGTCTCAATTAGACCTTGAAGAATTGCGCCTGCGCTTTGCCAAACTTCCTGAATGGGAAAATGGCGATATTCAACCGACACTCAAACAGCTAGAGAAGTTTGCAAATGCCGTTCATGTTCCTATCGGGTATTTGTTTTTGTCGGCACCGCCCGAGGAGCTAATACCGATCCCTGATTTTCGCACCTTTGATAACCGTGAGGTCCGACGGCCAAGCCCGAATTTACTGGATATGCTCTATCATTGTCAGGAGCGTCAGGCGTGGTACAGGGAATTCGCCCAAGTGTCGCGGCAAGAACCACGGGCATTTATTGGCAGTCTCACCATGGACACGAACCCGGTCGATGCCGCCGAGGAAATCCGCACCTATATCGGCTTCGATCTGGAAGCCAGACAGGAATCCAATACGTGGGAAGAAGCGTTACGGCTTATTATCAAACTAGCCGATCAGGCCGGTGTTCTGGTGATGGTAAGCGGCGTCGTTTTAAGCAACAACACCCGAAAACTTGACCCTCAAGAATTTAGAGGCTTTGCCCTAGCTGATCCTCTCGCTCCTTTGGTGTTTATCAATGGCTCTGACAGTAAATCGGGGCAAATGTTCACCCTAGCCCATGAATTAGCGCATTTATGGCTGAATTCTTCGGGGGTTTCCAATGTCAGTGGCCGGTCTTTGAACGGGTTTCCGAGGGAAGAAGTGTGGTGCAATGCTGTTGCGGCAGAACTTCTAGTCCCTATGAGCGCATTTAGACCGGCTCTCCGCGCAGGAGAAACCCTAGATCAGGTGAAATCCAGACTGTCCCGGATGTTCAAAGTTAGCACTCTTGTGATTTTGCGCCGGTTGCTCGATGCAGAATGGTTTTCCCGTGCGGAATTTGAACAAGCGTGGCTGCAGGAAAAAGCCAGATTAAGAGAGATTGCTGGCCGTAGCGCCGGCGGCGGAGACTTTTATCGAACGACAGTTTCCAGAGTGAGCCGCCGCTTCACGCAAGCGCTTGTCGTCAGCACCCTTGAAGGGCAAACGCTTTACCGTGATGCCTTCCGAATGCTTGGCGTTGCAAAGACGGAAACCTTCAACAACCTGGGGCGCGAAGTCGGGGTGATAGTGTAATGAAGTATCTCCTCGACGCTAATATATTTATTGAGGCCAAAAATCGTTATTATGGATTTGATTTTTGTCCGGCATTTTGGGACTGGCTTGAAGCTCAAAATGAAATTGGCAAAGTGGCAAGCATCGAGAAGGTAGGCCACGAACTTTATGCCGGTACGGATGATCTAAGTGATTGGGCAGAAGCCCAAGGAAATACATTCTTTCTCCCGGCAGATGAGGCCGTTGTGCCGGAGTTGACCACTGTGAGCACATGGGCAAATGGGCAGGACTATCAACCTGCCGCCGTTGCCACTTTTTTACAAGTTGCTGATTACTGGCTGGTTGCCCATGCTAAAGCCCATCACTGGACAATTGTTACCCACGAAATACCGGCAGACAGCACCCGTAAAATCAAAATACCGAATGCTTGCATCGGTTTGAATCTGCGATGTATCAGCCCCTATGAAATGCTCCGCCGTGAGAGAGCAAGATTTATCCTCGGTGCGAGAGCAGATGCCGCGTAATCATAAACGCGAAAAGCACAAAACTTCTCATGTGTAGTAATTCAGACCTGATCTGACAGTTGCCGGTTTTGATGCGGTATCTGTCAGGTTAAATTCAGCCTACAAACTTTTCCTTCCAGATTTCTTTGCCGTCCTCCAGGGTCTGCATTGGGGTTCTGCCTTCACAGACTTTACCTCCTTAAGGTTTTGATGGTTGGAATTGCACCATCATCAAAACCGGTAACCCTCACCCTTTCAAGGGAGCGGTGTCAGATTAAGTCGAAACTACTTCAAATGAGATAAGGCTGATGAGTTATTCTGGTGTTGTCCTAAAATTGAATCCACCGTGTCAAAAACGTGACATCCCTATCCCGTCTTATTCTGTTTTAATCCGTTTTATCCGGTAAAAGTTGCGACAACGACCGAATAACTCTTTGATAAATAACAGTTATTACGAACTAATTGACGATTCGTAATGCGGGGGTCGGGTGTTCAAGTCACCCAGGCGGCACCATTTCTTAAGGCAATTATTTCAGTCATTTAGAGTCTACGAGAGAAATGCCTGATCGTTCTGCCGACCTGGATTATGTCCGCTGGCAGTCCAGAAGGAGCTTACCAGTGGTCTGACGGCCTTCGATGAATTCATGAGCCTCACGGGCGTCTGCCAGCGGCAAGGTACGGTCAATCATTATATTCAGTTTCCCGTCCCTGATGTAGTTAAAAAGATCGTTGGCCCGCGATTGGCGTTCCGCCGCAGTGGTCATGTAGTCCGACAGGTGCGGGCGGGTGAAGAAAATAGAGCCGGATTCGGCGAGGGCCAATGGGTCCAGTGCCTCGATTGCACCGGAAGCATTTCCGTTGTTTGAGACCGTTCCCCGTCGGGCGCAGCACTTCATGCTGCCGACAATGGTGTCTTTTCCAACCGAGTCATAAACCACATCGACACCGTCCCCATGGGTCAGTTGCAGAACCGCATCGGCAAAATCGACATCGCGATAGAGGATGGTATGATCGGCCCCGAGTGCGTTGGTAATTGTTGCTTTTTCCGGTGAGCCGACAGTCGTGAAAACCTCGGCGCCCCGGATTTTTGCCAACTGGATCAGGATTTGACCCAGGCCTCCTGCGCCGGCATGGATCAGGCACCTTTTGCCTGTTGCCAACGGAAACAGGGAATGAGACAAATAGTGGGCAGTGCAGCCCTGTAATTGCAGGGCGGTGGCAATTGGCAATGGAATGTCTGATGGAACCTTGATCAATTTCCAGGCCGGTACCCGCGCGTACTCCGCATAACTACCAAGTTCAATACAATAGGCGACCGTATCTCCGGGGGTAAATTCCGTGACGCCGATACCCACGGCGGCGACCTTTCCCGCCCCCTCCATACCGATAACCATGGGCGGCTTTTGCGTGTAGGTCACGGAATTCCTGAACAACCCGCTACGCATGTATGTGTCGATGAAATTGACTCCGGCACAGGCCATCTTAACCAGCACGTCACCCGCGTCCGGCTCGGGTATGGGTACGTCATCCAGTTGTAACCGATCGGCGCTACCGTATTCAGATACCTGAATGGCACGCATTGTCTGTATCATGATAATGATTGTCCTTTTGATGACGGCTGCCGACAAGCATAACCGGGCAATTCTGCCGTTAAAACGAAAACTTCGCAGAACCTGACCAGCCCGCCATTGACAGGCGCTGCGACCAGTCTTATTGCAACAGCATGCTGACATTCGCCCTCGCCGTCTTTTTCCTGTTGATCACACCTGGCCCCGGGGTCATGTCGGCTGCGGGCGTGGGGTCGGCATTTGGCGCTCGACCTGGGGTGCACTACATTGTTGGTTTATTCATTGGAACCAATCTGGTTGCGCTGGCAGTAGTTTCCGGGTTGGCAGCCATTGTGCTGGCAAACGCGGAGATCCGCTTTGTGCTGTTTGTAGCCTCTGCCGTGTATCTGCTTTATCTGGCCGGTCGGATTGCCCTGTCCGGTAGCAGGATCGCGTTTATCGAGGCGGCAAAACCGCCCGGGCTTTGGGGCGGGCTGGCGTTGCAGGCGATCAATCCGAAAGCCTATGCCGTCAATACCGCACTTTTTTCCGGATTTGTATTTTGGCCGGATAGCCTTGTCACAGAAACTGCCGCCAAGTTCCTTATTATAAACGGGATATGGATCCCGATTCATATTCTATGGTTGTATGCTGGCGTGACTTTGCGACGGCTCGAGTTGCCCGCGAAAACTCAATTCCGCATCAATCTTATTATGGCGCTGTCCATGGTTGTTGTCGTGGTGCTGGCGGCGTTTGCATCCAACTATTAGCCGCGTGGCGGGCTGTTTCCGTGCCGGATTGAATATTGGACCAGGGACATTCGTCCTGTTCTTCCGGCCCTTATTTCAAGGTATTTTGATCTACCGTTCATCAGTGCTCTATTGTTGGTGAACATTTACCATATCTGACGGCAGTGATGTGAACACCTCGGCCCGCCGGAAGATCTTACTGACGACAGTGGAAAAGCATGATGTTAATTGAACTAGCTGATTGCGGTGAGGCGTCAGATGATATTCACGAAGAGACATAATACATTGAAACAAATAGATTAAAAATATTCCGGCGGCGGTTTGGTCAGGATGCTGCGAGCGGCTGTTGGACGTCGGGAGGTATGGCTGATGGCATTGTTACAGAGTTAATGCTGAATGCGGAGACCTCTTGAATGGCAGGAGGACGGGTGCCGGTTGAAATCTGATACACCTTGGAAATGATCCCGACTGCCCATCACGGTGTCAGTCAATTCAGGTAAGGCGAAATGGTGGGGGGTTAAAGACGACCTGTAAAATAAATGAGAAATAGTTCGATCCGCAGGCTACCGGTGTTGAGCCATCTGGGAAGTTCAACGAAGTTCATCGATCACATCCGATGTTTCGCGACGTGGGGCGTATATCGTGCTGTTTCTCAAATGAAACCGTGCGGGAAACTGATCTGTTAACCAGTGTAACGCATCTCGGATAGATGAATTTTGGTTGAAATCGGCCATCTTGGCGCATCGGCGATGGTATGTTTAACGATAAGTTAATGTCGTAGTTATTTGATATTAAAAAGAAAAATTAAGAATTTGGAAAAATTATCCGCGAACTGATTTGATGTTTCGCCCAACCGCAAATAAAACAACAATAGTAGTTGAAATTGCCGCGTTAACCAATTTGACTATTGCAATCACGATTCAATTTTGTTGGTAAGGGTGTCCGCCAGCATTTTCCTGACGGCAGGTCTGAACCGGGGGACGCAATCGAAAGGTTGCAGACAATCCTGAATATCGCTGGAAAAACAAGAAGGTAGCATAAAATTGGCAGATACGTTCCTCAAGAAATCCTATACGATTCCATGTTCGACATCATTTCGTGATGCCATATCTGCTCTGGCGGAAAAGCGCGGTGCCAACGTCGCCGATCTCGCCCGGTCGATTGTCCTTTCTCTGCCAAATGACATCATTCTAGAGTTTCCCGACCCTGGGGGGCCATTGGCCGGTGATCGTGAACGGATCATTCTGAAATCCGGAAAATCAAAGGGTCGACCCTGGCAGCGCAAGCCACGATTGCAGGTTCGCCTGGTTCCAGGATACGACATCCCCTTTTTGCGGCGCGCCCTCAATATGGCTCTGGCAATTGATCAAAGGAAGGCCCAAATCCTTGTTGACGCGCCGGAACTCGGAATCAATGCCGGAATTGACAGGTTCCAGCGCGTGGCAGAACGCGCCCGGCAAGACTGCGAAAAACTGGAATCCATTATCGATATTCTCACACTTGCCCCCTTGCAGACAGACGTCGAGACACGGGCGGATGCACTTTATGTCCTGGGTTACCACGCCATGGCACGACCGACGGCGAAGGAACTCCGCACCCGGTTTCGACAATTATCGACCGTTCACCATCCGGATTCCGGACATGGTTCACACGAACGAATGAGCCAGTTGAATGCCGCTGCCAGTTATTTGAAATTGAACCGGGATTGATAGAGGTACTTGCCGATCGATCCCGTCCGGCGTACAAAAAAATTGGAAATGGAGGAATCAGTCATGCGTCTTGCGAACAAGGTCGCCATCATCACCGGGGCGGGGTCCGGGTTTGGTGAAGGCATTGCCAGACAATTTGCCGAACAGGGTGCGCGGATTATCGTCGCTGATATCAACGCAGAAAACGGCAAGCGCGTCGCTGCGGGACTGGACAATGCTGCCTTTTGTCAGGTGGATGTCACCAACAGGGCAGAAGTGAAGGCGATGGTTGACATGGCGATCACCGAATTCGGTGGTCTGGATATTCTCGTGAACAACGCTGGCATTGCCCAGCGCAACGGCCCCATGCTGGATGTCACCGAAGAAGTATTTGACCGGATCTATGCGGTCAATGTGAAAAGCATTTATCTGACTGCCCTGTATGCCGTTCCTGCGCTCCGAAAGCGCGGCGGTGGGGTCATTATTAACACCGCATCAACCGCCGCTGTCAGTCCACGACCGGGTCTTACGTGGTACAACGGATCGAAAGGTGCCGTCGTGACCCTGACCAGGTCAATGGCGGTTGAGCTCGCCCCTGATAATATCCGGGTGAATGCCATTAACCCGGTCATTGGCCTGACCGGATTAACGGCAGATTTCATGGGCGGACAGGACCGACCGGAAATTCGCGAGAAATTTATTTCAACTATTCCGCTGGGCCGAATGTCCACGCCGGAAGATATTGCCAATGCGGCGCTGTTCTTCGCATCCGATGAATCCGCATTTGTCACCGGTGTTTGCATGGAGATAGATGGCGGGCGCTGTATCTGACGATGCCCGGCCTGGCAAAAATTCTTCTGACCCGACGATTCCCGGAGGCGGTTGTTGCCCGCGCCCTGCGGGACTATCAGGTGACGTTGAACGCGGATGATTCCCTATGGCAGGGAGATGAACTGGTTCACCGTGCCCGGAGGATGGATGGTATCTTCCTCAGTTCATCAAACAAATTTACCGCAGATGTAATCGAGTCCTTGCCGGAATGCGTGAGAATTTTAGCAACGTTCTCTGTCGGCCACGAACATATCGACCTGGATGCGGCGCGCCACCGCGGGATTGTCGTTACCAATACCCCGGATGTGCTGACCGGTTCGACGGCAGATTTGGCGATGTTGTTGTTGCTGGCGGCCGCCCGACGGGCCCGGGAAGCGCTGGAAATGGTGTGCGACGGAAACTGGTCGGGCTGGACGCCCACCCAGTTGCTCGGTATTCAGCCTGCCGGCCGCCGTCTTGCAATCCTTGGCATGGGGCGGATCGGCCAGGCGGTTGCCCATCGGGCGCGGGCATTCGGAATGAAAATCCACTACCACAATCGGGTTCGGTTGCACTCCGAGCAAGAAAAAGGGGCGGTGTATCACGGCAGCCCGGAAGAACTGTTCCAGCGAGCGGATTTTCTATCTATCAACTGTGCCTTGACGCCGCAGACGGCGAAGTTGATTAATCGCCGCACACTCTCCCTGTTTCCGGATGAAGCGATTATCGTCAATACCGCGCGCGGCGCAATCATTGACGACGAAGCTTTGATTACCGCCCTGCGATCGGGACGAATTGCTGCTGTAGGCCTGGATGTATTTGACGGCGAACCGAATCTTCATGCCGGATACCGGGGTTTGCCAAACGCCTTTGTGACTCCCCACATTGGCAGTGCAACCGTTCAGGCACGTAACGCCATGGGGTTTCGGGCGCTCGACAATCTCGATGCGTTTTTCTGCGGTAAATCACCAGTAGATAAATTGACCTGAAAACAAAATCGCCCGAAGTTACCTCCGGGCGATTTTCCGATTTGGTATTCAGTCCGTCGTCAGTTGCGATTGCCAAACAGGCGTAGCAAAAACATAAACATGTTGAGAAAATCCAGATAAAGGGTCAACGCACCCATCACGGCTTTCTTCTCGCCTATTTCATGTCCGTCGGTTGCCGAATACATGGATTTGATTTTCTGGGTGTCCCAGGCGGTCAGGCCGGCAAAAATCAAAACACCAACAACGGATATTACGAATTGCAGGCCGGAGCTCTGGAGAAAAATATTAACCACAGAGGCAATAATCAGCCCAATCAGGCCCATCACCATGAAGGTGCCCACCGCGGACAGGTCTTTCTTGGTGGTGTATCCGTACAGGCTGAGTCCGGCAAAGGATCCGGCAGTGATAAAGAACACACGGGTCACACTTGCGCCCGTGTAGGCGAGAAAGATGTAACTGATCGCCAACCCCATCAGGCCGGCATATACCCAGAAGACGGCCTGCGCAGTTGATGCCTGCATGTGGTTGATGCGGGCGGACAGGAAAAAGACGATCCCCAATGGGGCAAGCATCACAACCCACTGCAGTGGTGTGCCATGAATGGCCTGCATCATGGCTGGTGACGTTGACGCACCGAAGGCAACAGCTCCGGTCAGGCCAAGACCGATGCACATGTAGTTGTAGACTTTCAGCATGTAAGCGCGAAGACCGACGTCGATGCCGGCGTCGCGCGCCTGTGCGCCCGTCATTTGAGCGGTGCGCAACGTAAACTTGTTGTCGGGTCCGAGAGCCATTTTGTACTCCTGAAGTTACTCTTCGAAAAAAAACGCTGAACTATGATTAATATGGCATGACCCGGCAGAAAATCAATAGGAACCGGCGCCCGCAATGAAAAATTCGAAGGTCAGTCATTGCGCAAATGAATCGCGGTTTTCTGACCCAAGGTCTGCCATGTCCCGAGCAGGCCGGCAGCCAGAATGACGCCCATGCATATGAAAATTGTCGTACCGACCACGGTTCCCAGAAATTCCCATTCGGTGCGCATCAGAAAGTGAATCACGGCCCATCCCGTGACCGTGCCGATTACGCCAGACAGTAGTCCGGTCACCAATCCGAGCATACCATACTCCAGCAGGTAAACAGTCAGAATGCGCCGCCTTGTCGCACCCAGCACCTTGAAGACAACGGCATCATAAACCCGGCGCTGGTGTTCTGACGCAATGACCCCGGCCAGAACGACCGCGCCGGCAACGATGGTCAGGGCCGCCGTTCCCGTAATAGCGGTGCCAATGCCCGCCAGGATTTTACCGGCCGCCTGCAATGCATCACGCACCCGGATGGCAGAAATATTCGGGAACGGGTCGGTCGCGGCTTTTTCGACGGCCTGTTCAACCGCCGGGTCCGCCTCGATTGCCGCGATATGGGTCAGCGGCGCGCCTTCCAGCGTTCCCGGAGAAAAGATGATGGCAAAGTCGAATCGCAGGCTGCGCCAGTCAATCTCTCGCAAATTATGGATGGTGGCGGTTACTTCCCGCCCCAGAATATTGAGAGTCAGTGTATCACCGATATCTACGCCAAACCCCCTGGCCAGTCCGGCATCCAGTGAAATCAGCGGTGGTCCCTTGTAGTCTTCCGGCCACCAAGTGCCCTTGACGACCTTTGATTCGACGGTTTTTTTGCCGGCATAGGTGAGTGCACGGTCACCATGGGTTGCCCATTGGCTGTCGGGTGAAATCGCGGCATCCTCGATCGCCCGGCCGTTGATTTTTACAATTCTTCCGCGCAAGGTAGGCACCCGCTGGTAACCACTTGTTCCCCTGATCCCGGTGACCGCAGCGTCAAAGCGTTCAACCTGATCGGGCTGAATATCAACAAAGAAAAAGGCCGGAGCCCGTTCCGGCAACCGTTCGGAAATCTGGCGGCTCATGTTTCCTTCGATCAGTGCGATTGCGACCAAAACGGACAAGCCCACACCCATTGAAACGATGATCCCGGGCACGGCATTTCCCGGGCGGTAGAGGTTGGTGATCGACAGTCGCCACAGGGCATTTTTTGGAGGCGGTAGCGCCCTTGCCAGTCGAATGACCAGTTCGGCGCCACCACCTAACAGGAGCACAGTCAGGATGCTGCCGCCGACAAACCAGACGGCAAAAAACGGCTCGCTGGCGGAACCAATGGTTAACAGGGCCAGCGCCAGAATGCCGACACCCATTGCCAATTGATAGCGTTGTTTCGGACGGGAGTTGATCGGAGCGATGCGGGCACGAAACAGGCTGGCCGGTCGGACTTCGCAGGCGGCGGCAATCGGCAACAAGGCGAAAGTGATGGTGCTTAGAAAACCAAACAATGCGGCCAGCGCAAGGGGAGTCACGAAAACCCCGAGGGCTGGTTGAACAGGAAGGGTTGGGCCGATCAGCCAAAGCATGGCGACCGGAAGCAGTCCGCCAACGGCGACGCCAATGGCAATTCCGGTCAGGCCCAGGGTCACAACCTGAATCATATAGATACTGAATATCAGTTCGGCCGAGGCGCCGAGGCACCTGAACGTAGCAATCGACCGAATCCGCCCATTCAGATAACTTTTGACGGCACCGGTGATGCCGAGGCCGCCAACCAGCAAAACCGTCAGGCCGACAAAGGACAGGAACAGGGACATTCGATCGATGAACCGCTTAACGCCTGGTGCGGCTTCCCCCGGCGTCCGAATCCGCCAGCCGGCCGATGGGAAGGCCTGGGCCAGGTTGGTTTTCCATTGGTCCGGTTTAAGATCCGCCGGAAGAATCAGCCGGTAGTGGTACCGGATCTGGCTGCCCGGCTGAATGAGCCCGGTGTCGGCAAGTGAGGCCGATGATACAAGAAAGCGCGGTCCAAATGAGAAGACATTGGCGATTCGATCCGGCTCACTGATCAATTGCGCGCGAATTTGATAGCGGGCGGCACCCATACGGACAACGTCACCGGTTTTGGCGCCGATGCGGGTGAGCAGGCCGGGGTCTACGACTGCTCCCCAATTTGATCCGCGTTTTTGCAGCAACTCCGAGAGCGGAACATCCCGGGTTGTCTGAACCGATCCAACCAGAGGGTAGGCGACGTCTACCGCCTTTAACTCAACCATGGTTCGGTTTTCACGCTGAGTGACAGGCCGAACCATGGCCCGCATTTTGACGACTTCAGAATAAGCGACCGAACCGGATTGAAGATAAGTACGCTGCTCCGTCGAGACAGGACGTTGCAGCAGCCGCAGATCAATGTCCCCCCCCAGTAATTTTGCGCCATCTGCCCGCAGCCCCGCATTGAGCGCCTGACTGAGGCTGCCGACCGCAGCAATCGTTGCGACGCCCAGCGAAAGACAGGTCAAAAATATTCGAAACCCCCGGATTCCACCACGCATCTCGGCCGCCAGTTCGCGAACCGCCAGCTTGCCGGCCAGAGTCAGATCAACCATCGGCAACCTTGCCGTCGGCAATCCGGATAACCCGTTCGCAACGCCCCGCCAGGTCCGGGGCGTGTGTGACCAGGATCATGGTGGTTCCGACCCGCTTTTGAAGGTCAAACAGCAAGGCAATGATATTCTGTCCCGAATCGTGGTCCAGGCTGCCAGTCGGTTCATCCGCCAGAAGGATTTTCGGTTCCATACCAAAGGCCCGGGCAAGCGCGACGCGCTGCTGTTCGCCGCCGGATAGCTGCCCCGGAAAATGATGTAACCTTTCGCCAAGGCCAACCGACAGCAAATGATGTCGGGCTCTGTCAATAACATCGGATTGTCCGGCAAACTCCATCGGAAGCGCAACGTTCTCAATCGCCGTCATGGTCGGCACAAGATGAAACCCCTGAAATACGATCCCTACGTGGTCACGCCGGAATCGTGTGAGCTGGTCTTCGTTGAGTGTGGTTATCTCTTGCCCGACTGCCACAATTTTCCCGGATGTTGCCGGTTCCAGCCCGGCAATGACCATCAGCAAGGATGTTTTCCCTGATCCGGAGGGACCGATCACCCCGACAGTTTCGCCAGGGTTGAATTCGAGATCGATTCCACGGAGGATGTGCACGGGTCCGGCATCACTGTTAAGTTTAAGATGAACGTCATCTAGCGACAGGATTGGATTGGCAGCGGGGGAAGACATTTTGTTCATGTTCACCTGGAGAAACCGGCGGGGAAGTTCTGCTTTCTGGCAATATGGACTGCTGTGGGCGCTTGTCAACGCTGCCCTCCTCGCGATGCAGCCTGCCGTTGCTTCCGCCGCACCGCCGCCGCACCGCCAGACAATTGTCATGATTGGCGACAGTCTGACAGCAGGCCTCGGGTTGTCCCGTCAACAATCAATCCCGGCTCAACTGGAGGCGTCCCTCAGAAAATCGGGCATGGTGGTAAGTGTCATCAATGCCGGTGTTTCCGGCGATACGTCGGCCGGTGGCCGGGCCCGGCTCAGCTGGACAATGCGCGAAATGCCGGATCTGGTGATCATTGAATTCGGCGCAAACGACGGGTTGCGGGGGCTTGATCCGAAGTCGACCTATGAAAACCTTGACGTAATCATTTCGGAAATCAAACAAACCGGAAGCCGAATTATTCTGGCGGGAATGAAGGCACCTCCCAATCTCGGCACTGAATACGGGGATGAATTCAATCGCATATACCCTGAGCTGGCGAGCAGACATTCAATTGCGCTCGTTCCTTTTTTCCTCGCGGGAGTTGCGGCGGTGCAGGAATTCAATCAGGATGATGCTATTCATCCCAATGCAAGGGGGGCGAGCATCATCGCGGGTAATCTGATGCCTTATGTAATGCGGGCGCTCAATCGGAAATCGGAGTAGGGTATGATCGTGATGTGGCGACCCGTGGCCAGCGACAGGTAAATCAATGAGCAAACTGGCGATATATAAAACAACCTATTCCGAGGCTCCGGACTGGCCTGCAATTGCCAAGGACCTTGAAGAAAAACTGGCAGGACTGAATAAACCGGGTACTGGTTTTTCCTGCCTCGGGTTCATCTATCTGACGGATTCTCTCAGCGGCGACTTTTCGAGTATTCTGACGTACCTGAAGCAGCGAACCTGTGTTGATGAATGGGTTGGTTCCGTCGGGGTTGGTGTCTCTGTCGATGGCAAGGAATTCTTTGACCGTCCGGCCGCCGCCGTGATGGTCATGACATTGCCAAGCAATACCTTTGCCGTGTTGCCGCCCCTGGTTCAGGGCATGGACGAAATACCGGCCGATATACGTCAATGGATGGAGGTTGCGATGCCGCCCTTTGGGGTGGTCCATGGGGATCCGATGAATCCTCATATCTCGGAATTGGTCGAAAACCTGTCCCTTGAAGTTGAGAATCTGACGTTGGAAATTCCGGGATTTCTGGTCGGCGGACTGGCGGCTTCTCGCACACCTGTCAGTCAGACAGTTATGACTGACGGCGGATTGTCCGGCGTTCTGTTTACCCCGGAAATTGAAGTTGCGACGGGCCTTTCGCAAGGCTGCACGCCCGTTGGGCCGGTCCATCGTATCAGCGAGTGCATGGACAATGTGATTATGACGCTGGATGGATCGCCAGCGCTGGACATGTTCAAGCGTGACATCGGAGAGTTGCTGGCGCGCGACCTGCGACGGGTAAATGGATACATACACGCAGCATTTCCCATAGAAGGCTCTGATTTGGGTGACTATACGGTTCGGAATTTGATGGCCATTGACACCGAACGCGGATGGCTTGCGGTTGGGCAGGAAATACACACCGGCGACCAGGTATTGTTTGTCCGGCGTGACCCAAAATCAGCTGAACAGGATTTACGGCGAATGGTGAACAATCTGCTCAAACGGTTGCCGACACCGCCTCGGGCGGCGCTCTATTTTTCCTGTGTGGCACGCGGTCCGGCACTTTTTGGAAACGAAGGTTTCGAAACCGGGGTGATCCAGAGTATATTGGGCGACATACCGCTGGTCGGTTTTTTTGGTAATGGTGAAATTTCCAATAACAACCTGTACGGCTATACGGGCGTGTTGACGCTTTTTCTGTAGTTTTGCGGCCGGGATATTGCGAGTGAAATTGAACGAACCGGGCCCGCATTGCCCGCCTCGGAATGTCATCTGTATGACCCACAGCCGTCTGAAATGAACGGGTCTGGGGCCGTGTGCGCCGGAACTGCGAAACGTTGTGATTTGCCTGACAACCCAGCACCACAATCAACACTTCCCGAAAAACGGGATCAGGCATAAAGTCAGGTATGAGATTATTTGTCGCGGTTCGCCTCCCTGCCGTCATTCGGCAAACACTGCATGGGCTGCACGGCGGCATTCAGGGTGCGCGTTGGGTTGAAAAGGATAACCTGCACCTGACCCTGCGATTCATCGGCGAAGCAAACAGTGGGCAATTGCGCGACATTGATAGCGAATTGTCAGAAATTGATTTCCACCCTTTTGATCTGGTGTTGTCCGGACTGGGTACATTTGAACGTCGGCAACGTGTACACATGTTGTGGGCCGGATTTGACACCAGCCCATCGCTGACAGACCTGCGCGACCGGGTCGAGGCTGCTGTCATGCGGGCCGGCTTCGGTCCGGATGGCCGGAAGTTCAAGGCTCATGTAACAATGGCGAGGTTCCGTCACGGTACCCGACCGGACATCGGTATGTATTTGCAGGCAAATAACATCCTGGCGACAGGTATTTTCAGAGTTGATGAATTCGCCCTGTATCGCTCTCACCTCAATCATGGCGGGGCTAAATACGAGCCGCTTTTTACCTATGCAGCCGGCCCGTCCAACTGTTAGGAATGTGACACAAAAGCAGGGCCGACAGTCAGGCGATCAGGCGCACCAGGTCCGGCATATGGTGAAACGTCAATTCTGCCCCGGCGTCAGTCATACGCGTGCCGTGCCCCTCCTGAATATGACCACCACCCAGAAAACCGAACACCCGCATACCTGCTCGCGCTCCTGCTTTGACGCCCGCAAGGCTGTCTTCCACCACGACGGTGTGGGTGGGCTCTATCATCATGTTTCGGGCTGCATGAAGAAAAAGGTCCGGCGCCGGTTTCCCCAAGGAAACATCTTCGGAAGAAAACACGTGCTCTCCAAAATAGGTATTCAGTCCTGCCAGTGACAAGGAGGAGCGGATTTTCCGATGAGTTCCGGACGAGGCAACGCAAAAGGGAATAGTAAGCGCGTCCAGAACTTCCATGATACCGTCGATTGCCTTGAGATCGACCTCAAAAGCCTGTCTGTCACGCTCCATGAGCGTAGATTCAAAATCGTCTGGAAGAACCACACCGTCTGAATGCAGGACTTCGGTCCGGATAGAAGAGAGTGACAGCCCGACAAATCGTGTTATGGATTGTTGCCAGGTGGTGGGCAGGCCATGTTCCGACAGGTATTCAGCCAGAACGCGATTGGCAATGGGTTCACTATCGACTAGAACGCCATCGCAATCAAAAATGATCAATTTGGGCATACCCAGTTCAATATCCAATTTGCAATAATAATTTATTCCGTATGAGAAACATAATAACCATATGACAACTGAGCAAGCGCGGGCCGTAGGTGAATATCGCAAATATGTCGAAGTCGTTCGCATACTCCTGAAGATTGACGGGCTGACGTTGAGCGGGCCGGAAATCTGCCATTCCTAAAATTGCAGAGAAGTTCCTATGGCAGGGTCTATGTCAGAATAGGTTTATCAAGGTACGCTTGTGCGTATAAAAGTGTCCGATAAATGCCGTTATTAGAGATAATTAATAGCCCTTGTCTCCGGAGATTATAACAACGGTAGCAAGTGTCCCTTGAAAAAAAGTAATACGCGGAGAACCGCAGTCAGGTTGAGAGAGGATTGCCATTTTAGTTATGATTTCGAAATAAAAATGGAGACGGGATGCGCGCGAGTTGTCGGGCAATATAGAGTGGCCGTCAGTTTACGCAGAAATCATCGCGGGATTGAATATGGTTAAGCAACCCATGTGATGCCAGGGCCAGCATTTCGAAAACCATTTCAAACCCGTCGTCATAGTATGGGTCGGGCACGTCCAGGAAACCAAGTTCAGGAGCGAACGACAGAAACATGTCCAGGCGGTTCCGATGATTCAATGGACAGATGCTTTCAAGTTTTCTGAAATTCGACGTGTCCATCGCAAGAATAAAATCAAATGCCTTAAAATCGTCATCGGCGACCTGTCGCCCCCTGAGGGAGCCAATATCAATTCCGTGGGATCGTGCCGTTTCCTGGGCCCGCTGATCGGGCGCCTGCCCGATATGCCAGTCGCTGGTACCGGCAGAGTCGACCGATATCCGGGATGTCAGACCTTGCTGGGCAATGATATCCCGGAACAAGCCTTCGGCGGTCGGAGATCGACAAATATTGCCAAGGCAGACGAACAATACATTAATCATTTCTAATCTTTCACAGGCTGCGACTGCGTGCAAATATCATTGACCCGGGAGCGAGGGCCTCGATATGCAGATGGTGGGAAAGGAACTGGTAGTGACGGTCAGCAAGTTTGCTCACCGCGATACATTACATGATACATTACATGATACATTATATGTCGGGCGCCAAACATGAACAACTCAATGACTGAGCTGCTTTCGGACATTGATAGATGCCGGATATGTGAGAACGATCTCCCGCTTGGGCCGAGGCCGATTGTCAGAGCGTCCCGGTCGGCCCGACTGCTGATCATCGGCCAGGCCCCCGGAAGCAAAGTTCATCAGTCCGGAATTCCCTGGGACGATTCGTCTGGTGAACGGCTGCGCGATTGGATGCAACTGGATAAAACAGCATTCTATGATCAATCCTGCGTTGCCATCATGCCGATGGGCTTTTGTTATCCCGGGCGCGCGATATCCGGTGGCGACAATCCGCCGCGGCCTGAATGTGCTCTAAAGTGGCACCGGCAACTACTTGATATGATGTCGAATATCCGGTTGACCCTATTGGTTGGAACCTATGCACAAGCCCGGTATCTCACTGCCGGACGAAAAAAGACCATGACCGATACGGTCCGTGTCTGGAGATCATTCGGTCGTGCAATGATGCCTGTACCGCATCCGAGTTGGCGGGTGACGTCATGGCTGACGAAAAACCCCTGGTTTGAGCGGGAATTGATACCTGACCTGCGTCAGCGTGTTGCTGCTGTATTTGAACCGGATCATTGATCGAGCAGGGTCTGCAGCCGATTTTCGTGAATAAGGGGGTGGCGACGCAATTTTTTTTCCGGTATATAGCCCCGGTATATAGCTCAAGATCATGCAAGTGAACTTGATATGGGAAATGCGGAACGGAGGCATTCAGCCGATATGCATACAATTGCCGATAATGATCTGTTCCAACGACTTGCCTTTGACAATCCGTGGTGGGAATTCAAACCTGATACCAAGATAAAATTCCGAAATCCGCCGAAACGGACTTTCTTTCCCGCCTTTTTTGAGCGAGTTGCCGGAAAGCGCCGCAGCGAGGTGCAATTACTGGCTGGACCGCTGCGCGCCGGGAAAACGGTGATGCTGCGTCAGGCAGTGGCGGGGCTGGTCGAGCGGGGAATTCGCCCAACCAACATTTTTTATTGCAACATGACGGTCCCGAGTTACACGGCGACCAATATCGCGACATTATTTGAGATGTTTTGCCGCAGATTCAGACACGACAGCCAGTCAGAACTGTTTGTTTTTTATGACGAAATTCAATACGTCAAAGATTGGGATGTTGAACTGTTGAAGTTGGCAAAAATGCGTCCCGATACACGGATTATCGCGGCCGTCTCGTCAGGCGCACCTGTGCTGTTGACCGGCAGGATGTCCCACGACGGAAAGATTTCGACCTTCGTTTTACCGCCCTTGACCTTTCTCGAGTTTCTTCGGTTCCGCGGATCGGAAGACAAGATATTTGGTGTGGAATCGGCGCGGTCCCAGAGCAAGATGTCCCTGCGCGCCAATGCATTACCAGCCCTGAACATGGAGTTTTACCGGTATGTCAATTTTGGCGGATTTCTCGAAGGGATCCTTGCGTCGAGGGAGGGCACACCGGCGCCGACGTTTATCAGGGACGGGGTCGCCGATCGTGTATTGCACAAAGACCTCGCCAGCCTTCAGGGTGTCAATGACGCCCAGGAACTGAACCGCCTGTTCTCGATTCTGGCGTTCAACACGGCGCGCGAAGTGACCATGGATGAACTTGCCAAGGCGGTAGGAATTGCAAAAAACACCCTGCGGAAATACCTCGATTACCTGGAATCAGCCTTTCTGATCCGGCGATTGACACGGGTTGACCGGAATGCAAAACAATTTCAGCGAGCCGTTGCGTTCAAGGTGTATCTGACGGCACCGTGTCTTTATAGCGCACTTTTCGCGCCGGTCCCCATGCAGGACCAGTTTTTCAAGCGGCTGGCGGAAACGGCATTGGTCAGCCAATGGCTTGGTTCGTCACATATGGAAAATCTGGCTTACGCAAGCTGGAGAGGTGGGGGGATCGACCTGTTGGACCTGGATCCGGAAAGCGGCCGCCCGGATCACGTGTACGAGTTTGACTGGGAAAACCGGTATGGGCGACCTGGCAAGGGGCCCGAACAGTTGATCGGATTTGTTGAAGGAACCAATCGCAAGGCAACTTCTTACATCCTGACATCTGCCATGGCCCGGCCGGCAACCATGCGAGGCATTGATTTTACCCTGGCTCCGCTCGCGCTATATACCTACTGGGTTGGTCGGGAAAACAATTCTGGAAACCGGTGACAAGGTCACGGGTATTTAAGAGTATCGTAAGAATGTTGTAAGATATCATCTGTATACTGCTGGTATACTATATCAATACCAGAATAGAGAACGATACAGAATGGTGTCAGGCTAGAATGTTTACGTGCGTGAAATTCAAAACGCTGTTAGCGAGTTCGCTGTTCGCCTATATCTTTTCCGCGGGCGTCGCCAGTGCACAATGCGAGAGGTTTCCAAAAATTGCATTGTGGAAAAATCTGACGCACGAAAGTGTGAAAAAATATGTGGAGCGCAAGCTGGCAGGGGACTGGAGGCCCTATATTTCTCACCTTGAGCAGCAGCTCAAGAATACTTCCGAGATCATTGCTGCGGGTTCAGGCGCCAGACTCAAACACAATGGCGAAGTAATCACGCTAAAGGGAGACCGGCTGGTTCAGTATTACAAGCTGTCAGAAGCCCGCCTCAAGGTTGCAAGGTGTCTGTCAGAAGAAAAGGACATATCTTTGCTTAATGATTTTACGGTCGCTGCGGGCGATGAATTGGCGGTTACCGAGATTCCTGTTCCGTCATTGGCGGGTGGTGCCGCGGCGACAGCCTTGCAAATCGACGTGAGTACAAAATGTACCGGTGGTGAATCCCTGTTCAAGATCAGCAACCGGGGGGTTGATTGGCCGAAGTCCGGAACGTTCTCGGTTTTCCGGATTGACGGGCAAAGCAAATATCCGGTTAGCTCCAGGCGAATGCGCCTGAAACACGGACAGGTCGTTACGTTTGCCATCCAGAAAACACGTAATCCGACCGGTACATTGGGGTTGTTTGTTGGTCCAGCCTGGTATCAGCGACCGTTTGCCTATGATGCGACGCTCGTCTGCCGTTGACGATTTTCAGTACCCTGAGTGACAGGGATCACTTTGTTTCAGATTCGTACCGATTATGATGCCCGCCAATGATTCAGACGATCGGGGCGTGAAATGGCTAGGAGTGTTACAGATATGTCGACAATGAACTTGAATGGCAGACTCACTTTCCCCGGCGTATCCCGCCGCGTCCTGAGGAACGTATCTCTTATCATTCTGATCCCGAGTCTGTTTTTGATCGGTTCACTGTTCTTTGCGCGGGACGGCTCCCGGAACGAAGACATGCAAATCGCTGCACTGGTTCTTGCCGAAGATATGCACAGTGTTCTGCTGCAGAACGGCTGGAGCATCAACCGGGTATTTGTCAATGACAAGCAGCAAGTCGAACTGGATATTGATCTGGCCTATTCCTATCAGGCAGAATTTATCAAATCCCGCAACGGGCGGGTTCAGTTTTCCTATGTAAAACTTGCCTGCCCACCGCCAGAAGCGAAGGTTTATTCGATCTTACCCAAGTTCGAATCCGTCTGGGTCCATCTCCTCTATAACAAAGAGTTGATTGTCAAAGGGGCGTGCCCAAAATCGAGTTTACCCTTCAAATAGGGCGGCCTATCTTCCTTTTCTCAACCGCAGACGCAGCGCATTCAGCTTGATAAATCCGGCGGCATCGCGCTGGTCATAAACTTCATCTTCCTCGAACGTCACAATTGCTTCATCGTACAGACTGTAGGGGGATTTTCGCCCCGTAACCATCGTATTTCCCTTGTAAAGCTTGAGACGTACTGTCCCGGTTACCAGTTCGTTTGCCTTGTCGACCAGCGCTTGCAGCATCTCGCGCTCCGGGGCAAACCAGAATCCATTATAAACCAGCTCCGCGTACCGGGGCATCAGTTCGTCTTTCTGATGCATGGCCCCACGATCAAGCGTCAGGCTTTCGATTGCCCGCCTTGCTGTGAACAGGATTGTTCCGCCTGGCGTTTCGTACACACCACGAGATTTCATACCGATAAAGCGGTTTTCGACGATATCAAGGATACCTATGCCGTTTTCTCCACCCAGTTTGTTGAGTTTCGTCAGTAAACTGGCGGGGCTCAGCTCTTCACCGTTGATTGCGACCGGGTCGCCTTTTACAAAATCGATGGTGATTTCAGTAACCTTGTCAGGGGCCTGCCAGGGTGGAACGATACGGGTATAAACGCTCTCGTCCGGCTCAATCCAGGGATCTTCGAGGGCCTTGCCCTCCGATGAAATGTGTAGAAGGTTGGCATCCTGCGAGTAGGGAGGTTCACCACGCTTGTCTTTCGGGATCGGAATTTGGTGTTTTTCTGCATAATCAATAAGTTTTGTCCGGCTCGACAGATCCCACTCCCGCCAGGGCGCGATAATCTTGATATCCGGATTGCAGGCGTAATAACCAAGTTCAAACCGGACCTGATCATTGCCCTTGCCAGTTGCACCATGGGACACGGCATCCGCGCCAACCTCCGCGGCGATTTCAATCTGCCGCTTGGCGATCAGGGGCCGGGCAATTGAGGTGCCCAGCAGATATGTGCCTTCGTATAACGCGTTGGCACGAAACATAGGAAATACATAATCGCGGACAAACTCCTCACGTAAATCCTCGATATAAATATCCTTGATACCCATAAGTTCGGCTTTCTTGCGGGCAGGTGCCAGTTCTTCACCCTGTCCCAGGTCGGCAGTAAAGGTGACGACCTCGCACCTGTACTGATCCTGCAACCATCGTAGAATGACCGACGTGTCCAGTCCGCCGGAATAGGCGAGCACAACTTTATTGATCCTGGTATTCATGGATGAGAGTCCTTTTGGTCTGGTTGGTCTGGCCGTCGGTTCCAAGATAGGGGAAAAGCGCCGGCAGTATAGGGAAATGCGTCTTCCGCGCAAGGCCAGCCGTCTTTCAGCGGCAAATGCAGGCAGCCCTCCGCCTCTCCCGAGATCGCAAGTGTTAAATCCATCGCTCCTATTTCCCCGGGTCGCTTCGCTCGACATGTGATCAGGGCTTGATATCCCGTAGGCTGGCCATAAACTCGCGATATGGAGATCATGGACATTTCTACACCCGCATTGTTGCTCGATCTGAAAAAAGTCCGGCGGAACACGAAGGCAATGACGGCGCGGTTGGCGTCGAAAGGTGTAAATTTACGCCCGCATTTGAAAACGGCGAAATCGCTGGAAGTGGCTCGCCTGGCCATTGAGGGAAATTTCGGGGGCATCACGGTTTCGACCCTGACCGAGGCCGAATTCTTTTTCGCCCAAGGAATCACCGACATTGTTTACGCGGTCTGTATTGCCCCTTCGAAACTCGATCGGGCCGCAGATCTGACTCGACGGGGCGCAGGTCTGAAAATCATTATTGACAGTGTAGACCTGGCGGTTGCGATATCCGGACACGGCGGGCAGTTCCGGGTCCTGATCGAAATTGACTGCGGCGAACACCGTACCGGCCTCGATCCTGATCATGCCGACCTGCTTGAAATTGCCCGCCTGATCACGGACTCCGAAAATGCTGAACTCTCCGGCGTGCTCACCCATGCCGGCCAGTCCTACAATTGTCGATCTGTTCAGGACATACGCCAGACTGCTCAAATTGAACACGATGCAGTCCTCCTTGCGGCTGCCCGGATTAAAAAAGCCGGTTATGCCTGCCCTGTTGTCAGCATCGGCTCAACGCCAACCGTGACCTTCGGAGATGACTTTTCAGGCGTGACGGAGGCCCGACCCGGCGTGTTTGTTTTTTATGATCTGTTTCAGGCTGGCATGGGAGTTTGCTCGGAAAAGGATATCGCACTCAGCGTCCTGGCATCCGTGATCTCGAACCGCCCCGAACATCAGCAGGTTCTGATTGATGCCGGTGGTCTGGCCCTTTCAAAAGACCGCTCAACAGGGGCTCTTGATACAGATTTCGGTTACGGTCTTGTCTGCGATGCCCTAACGGGCCTTCCCGAAAGCGGGTTGATTGTGGACAGCGTGCACCAGGAACATGGAAATATACATATTTCCGACGTCGACACTCTCGCGCAGTTCCCGGTTGGCAGGCGGGTTCGTATATTGCCGAATCATGCCTGTATGACAGCGGCGGCCTACGACGGATATTATGTCGTGGACGGGAACGATATTGTTGCCGAATGGCCACGTTGCAATGGCTGGAAATAATGGCGCAATTTTTTTTCAGTCAAATTTTATCGACAATCTCATCAACTTTACCCTTTTCACCAAACAGGCGGTCTTCGACGCCAAGCAAATGCAGGCGCATGGACCGTGCCGCTTCCGCCGGGTCGCCACTGGCGATTGCTTCGGCGATTTGACGATGTTGCTGGACCAGCACCGGTCGCCAGTCCGGATGGGTTGCCTTGCGTCTGATACGGTGTCCCGAATTCGCCCGGCGCAAGATATTCAGGGTTTCGACGAGATCGGCCAGCATACTGTTGCGGGCTGCCAGTGCGATCGTTCGGTGAAAGGTTTCGTCCCAGCGCCCCCAGGTTGACCAGTCCGTGGCATTTTCACTGCGACAAACCGCTAACCGCAAGTAGTCGATATCGTCATCGCGTGCCCGCACCGCCGCCATTGCGGCCAGTCGCGGCTCAATTGTCAGCCTGACCTCCATGAGCTCCCCCGGACTAACGGGCCGGGCAGCCATTGCCTGACGCGGATCTGATGGATTCGTCGGCTTTGTCCCGATAAAGGTTCCCCGCCCCACATGACGGGTAATTTTACCCTCGGCCTCAAGCACATTCAGGGCGCGCCGGACAGGCCCGCGCCCAATGCCCAGTTCCGAGGTCAACTGCCGCTCCGGCGGCAATCGGCCGCCGTCCGGAAAATGTTCAATTGAAATCAGGCGGCGAAGGTGATTCAGCGCGCGAAGTTCATTTTCTGACGCCATTTTTGGACCAATATAAAACCAATTGTTTAAATGGGCTAACCAATGATGCGCTATGGTCTAACCAAATTGCAAGTATCATGTTGAATTCAAGAGATAATTTTTTCTAAATGGATTAGTTGACCCCAATTTTTCAATTTGGTTACACTTTTGGTACAGGCAGCGGGCTTACATCTGTTTGCTCCTGGTTCGCAGGCTGGGCTATTTGAAATGGGAGGAATGAATGGTTTTTTCATGGAAACCAACACGCCGTGAGTTTTTGAACGGGGCAGCGAGCGCCGCCGGTCTGGCGGCGATGACGACAACACCGGTTCGACAGGCATTTGGCGAAAGCTATCCGGATCGCAACATCCAGGTGATCATCCCGACGCGGGAGGGTGGCGGAGCGGATCGCAACTTCCGTGCATTTTCGGGTGTATGGAAAAAATATCTGAATACCAATTTTGAGCCCGGGTATTTCCCCGGCGCCTCGGGCCGGGTCGGCTATGAGGTCTACATGGGGAAAAAAGAGGCGGACTGTTACAATCTGATATTCGGCAATATGGGGCCGGAACTATTAAATTGGGTGGTCAAGGCGCCGGAAAACTTCAAGGTCGAGGATTACCTTTATTTCGGCCGCGTCGATACCGATCCCGGATGTGTATTTGCCGGTAAAAAAAGCCCGTTCAATTCGATTGACGACATCGTGGCGGAAGGTAAAAAACGCAAATTGAACGTTGGCACCAGCCGGATGGCACACCCTGCGTCGATCGGAATCCTGGCGCTTGGCGAACACACCGGCGCGCAATTCAATCTGATTCCACTATCCGGTGGCAAGAATACGGTTGCCGGCGCCGTTACCGGTGAGGTTGATTTCAGTGTGCTGACATCCGGAACCGTCGCCGCCAAACACAAGAGTGTCAAAACGTTTCTAGTATTCGATGACAAAAACAAGCTGGGAGAGTTGCTCGACAATGCCCCGACCATGAACGAGCACTTTGGCACCAAAATACCGCCGCTATTGTCGGCGCGTGCCTTTGGAATTCACAAGGCAGCCATTGACAAATACCCAGATCGTTTTGCCATCCTGCAGGAAAGCTTCAAGAAGGTGTTTGCGGACCCGGATTTCCGGAAAGAGGTCAAAAAACTGAATGGTAACTGGGAGTATGTGAATTACGGCGGGGTCAAGGAATGTGAGGCCTACACCAAAGATATTCTTGAAATCGGGCAACGTTTCAGACCGTTGCTGAGCGGTGAAAAATAGGCAGGTGACGCCAACCGGACCTGGAAATAGAAGATTGCTGTCCGGCAGAATCCCATTTTCAGGTATTTTTCATATTGCAGGAAAGTAAATTTCAATGACCGACGCGTCAGAAGTCGCTCCGAGGTGGGAACCGGAGCGCCCCTCTGTTGGAGGCCAACTGGTTATTCCCGTTGTTGCCATTATTTTCACGACCTATTTTTTTACCACGATCATTCACTCGCCCTGGACGGCGCAGGTCAACGCCGTGCTGATCGGGTCAATCCTGATTGTCTTGTCGGTGCTGCAAATCGGAAAACTGCTCCTCCAGGTCCGCAGGGGTGAGGCCGATATGCGCATGTCCCTGCTGTATTCACGAGAAGACCTGACGCTCGGCCGAGTTTATCTCCTGATTGTCACACTGGCGTACATCTATCTGATTGAATGGGGTGGTTTTACCATAACAACCTTCTTTTTCCTTTTGATCTCGATGTTGATTCTTAATCGGGGACGCCACAAGCGGATGATCATGCTGGTGTCCGCGGGGTTGGCGATCGGCGGGTATCTGTTGTTTATTCTGGCGTTCGATACCCGCTTTCATCGCGGGCCGTTTGAAGCGATGGTGGGGGCATTGTTGAAAAATGGAAATTGACTTCACCTTTCTGGCAAATCTGTTCGGCCACACGCTGAGCTACTGGTATGTTATTATCCCGACCATATTTCTGGGTCTGATTGTCGGCGCTATTCCGGGATTCAGCGCCGCCAATACGATCATCATTTTGCTGCCACTGACCCTGGCAATGGACCTTGAAGTCGGTCTAATCTTCATGATTGCGCTATATTGTTCATCTCGCATGGGAGCCGGTATCCCGGCTATTCTGGTCAATATTCCGGGTACCGCCGGTGCCGCTGCGACGCCGTTGGACGGATATCCCATGACCAAGCAGGGGCGCGGACAACAAGCACTGGCCATGTCGTTCGTCGCATCAACCTTTGGTGGATTGCTGACCACTGTTATTGCGCTGTTTGCCATGCCGATCCTCGCCGAGGTGGGATATTACATGCACTCCGTTGAAATGATAGTTGTCATGCTGTTTGGTATTTCACTGATAGCCTCTATTGCTTCGAAAGACACATTGCGGGGGTTGATTGCGGGTTTTTTCGGATTGATGATCGGATCGATTGGAACAGATGTTGTCTATGCCACGCCGCGCGGCACGATGGGATTTCTGGAGCTTTACGATGGTGTTCCACTGATCCCGGCACTGGTGGGCCTGTTTGCAGTCTCCGAGGCATTTATGATTATCGAAAAACGATCTATCATAACTGCCGAGGGCCGTGCGTTGATGACAACGGAATCCTGGGCCGGAACACTGGAGGGGACCCGGATGGCGTTCCGGCGCTGGTGGCATATAACATGGAATAGTCTGATCGGTCTGGTGATAGGTGTGATTCCGGGGGCCGGCGCGTCGATCGCGTCATTTGTCGCCTATCAGCAATCCCGGACATATTCAAAGACACCTGAACTCTACGGGACGGGTCACCCGGAAGGCCTGATCGCACCTGAATCTGCGAACAATGGTGTGACGTCGGGAACGCTGGTCCCGCTACTGGTTCTGGGAATCCCGGGCGGTGCAACGGCGGCAATTATGCTGATCGTCATGCAGTATCACGGTGTTAATTTCGGGCCCAGCCTGTTTTTTGATCAACCTGAACTGGCCTATGGCGTATTCATGTCGATGGCGGTGACCTATCTCCTGATGATTTTTACAATTCTGCCGCTATCGCGATACATGTCGAGGATCACGCTGGTCAGCACTTCCTTCATGTCGCCCATTATCATTGCATTTACCCTCGTTGGCTCATTTGTGCCTCGCGAATACATGTTCGACATGTACCTGGCGCTGGTGTTTGGCGCAATCGGATATGTTGCAAGGCGAACAGGGTACCATGTTGCAGCGATTCTGATCGGTGTCATTCTGGGGCCATTGTTGGAAACCTATTTTCTGCGCGCGCTCAAAAAATCGGATGGCGATATTATGGTCCTGTTTTCATCTCACCTTGGCAACATCCTGTGGGTTTGTCTGATACTCAGCCTGCTGTTGCCGGCTGTCCTTGATTACAAAAGACGCCGTAAGGCCATCAATGCGGAGATTAAATAATGCAAAAGGCGGTTGAGTATTCACTTGCGAATAATATCACGAGGATCGGTCATATCGACATAGCCGGTGGCGGACAGGTGGTGGTCGACGGGAACTATGCTTTTGTCGGCCATATGAAACCGCCACATGGAACGACCATTCTTGATGTGTCTGACCCGTCAAACCCAACGGTGGTATCAACGATCGACCTGCCGGACCCCTATTCGCATACCCATAAAGTAAGGGTTGTGGGAAATCTGATGTATACCAACATCGAACAGAATGATCGCCATTTTCTCAGACAATGCGAAAAAATTCCGGCCGCGCGCGCCCGACTCGAACAGTCTTTGGGAAGACCGCCAACGACGTCAGAAATCGCGACGGACCTGGGAGTTGATGAAGGACGGATGGCAGAACTGGAAGAGGCTCTTGCTCGCGGGTACAATGATGGCGGGTTTCGAATTTACGACATTTTCGACAAGTCTTCGCCGAAACTCCTGAGCGATACCAAGACGTTTGGATTTGGCGTGCATCGCTTCGACGTTGATGAGAATTATGCCTATATCTCCACGGAAATGCAGGGTTTTATCGGCAATATTCTTGTCATTTACGACGTTGCGGACCCGACCCGTCCGAAGGAGGCGGGCCGTTGGTGGATGGAAGGACAGCATTTGGCAGGTGGGGAAACGCCGACCTGGAGCGGATATAAAAATCGACTGCATCATGCCATGCGGGTCGGCAATGAAATGTGGGCCTCCGTCTGGCACGCCGGATTCCGGGTTATCGATGTCAGCGATATTTCATCTCCGAAAACGATTGCCTCTCATGATTATCATCCGCCGTTCCCTGAACCGACTCATACCATTTTACCACTGCCGGAACTCATCGACGGCCGCCGGATTGCCGTCGCAGTTGACGAGGAACATTCGCACAGCAAAGGTCGGTTGCATGCCTTCATGTGGGTTTTTGACGTCACTGATTTCGACAATATTCAACCGGTTTCAGCCTACGACGTCAGTGAGCTGGACAGTCCGTGGTCGCGGGCGCCCGGGCGTTTCGGGGCACACCAGTTCCGCGAGAAAATGGATGGCACGCTTGTCTATCTGACCTGGTTTGCCGGAGGGCTTCGCGTCGTCGACGTTGCTGACCCCTATCACCCGAAGGAGGTTGCCTATTTTATTCCGGAACCAGTCGGTGGCGAAGTATCTCCACAGTCCAATGATGTAGATGTCGATGAAAACGGCCGGATATATCTTCTGGATCGCAATAGAGGACTGGATATTCTGGAAATGACGCTTTAAGCGGCGCCCACTATTGGAACATTCGGATATGACCGACACAGAACTCCTTTCCCCGGATATTGATCCGCATAAAAAAGCGATCGGGATCCGGCGGGTCGTCGCTCACAATCAGTCGTCCACTCGCACAGTGATGATGGTTCGTGACCATGTACTGGTCACCGATGAGAGAGCAACGAATACCGGTCCGACCCCTCTCGAGATGACGCTGTCCTCGCTACTGGGATGTGAAGGCGTCATCATCAACCGATGCGCCGACGCGATGAAATTCGTCTACCGTTCGGTCGATTTGGAGGCAGACGGAGAAGTTGACCAGCGTGGATCACGCGGTGTTCGGGGAGTCAGGCCCTATTTCAACCGGGTAAATATCCGGGTGCGGCTGCATAGTGATGAATCCGAAGAAAGATTCGCCAGACTGATCCGGAATGTCGAGTTCCGCTGTCCGGTTCTGAACCTGTTTCGCTCTGCAGACGTGAACGTCCAGATAAATTGGCAGTTACGACCTGCCTGAACGTCTTCAATATCAACCACAAGAATGAAAGTGATCCTCTATGAGTTATGTGATCGACGCTCCGACGGTTCCGTTTTTGCCGATTCGCGGAACGGACCAACGGTTTCCTATCCACAGAATTTATTGCGTCGGCCGCAATTACGCCGACCATGCGCGGGAAATGGGTCATGATCCGGACAGGGAACCGCCCTTTTTCTTTCAAAAAAACCCGGACACGATCGTGCCGGACGGGGGCGATTTTCCCTATCCCGAAAAGTCTTCAAATGTCCATTTCGAGATGGAGCTTGTCGTAGCTCTGTCCAGCGGGGGCAAGGACATTGCCGAAGGTGATGCGATGTCATGTGTATATGGTTACGCGGTTGGATTGGATATGACCCGCCGCGATCTGCAGGGAGAGGCAAAAAAACTGGGCCGTCCGTGGGAAGTCGGTAAAGCGTTTGAATTTGCCGCGCCATGCAGTGAACTGGTGCCGGCATCAGCAATCGGGCACCCCGCCAGCGGTCGGGTCTGGCTTGATGTGAACGGGCAGCGTCGTCAGGAGGGAGACATTAATCAGCTGATCTGGAATATTCCGGAGACCATTTCCTATCTTTCCGGCCTGTTTACGCTGGCACCGGGCGATCTGATCTATACCGGTACGCCAGCCGGCGTCGGCGCAATAGAGCGGGGAGATGTCATGAATGGCGGCGTTGACGGTATCGGAGAAATTACCATCCGGGTAACCTGATTTCGGTTCGAAATCCCGCCGGCCCTGTTATGGGGCGGCGGGCGGCGGCTTGCCGGCGAACGTTGAAATGAAGTGATTTATTCTTTCCCGTGCAGGAGCCGCGGCAGGGCCGGTCAGTTCTGAACGCAGGTAGATGATGACCAGGGTCATCGCACTCAACTCGCGTTGATTGGTGCGCGACCGTGCGTCCTTGTGCAAGCGGCGATAGTCCTGCAGGGCACGGCGGTAATCAATATCTTGCGTGCCGAAAATATTGTGCGCACGTTTGATATGTTCGCGAACAAGATCGGCAACGACGGTCAGCGAGCTGTCAGAGAACATTTCTTCGGCCTGCTTCAGAATGATGGGAGCATCCCGATTGAGTTGTTTTGCTTCCCGTTCAGACCTGTCGCCAAAAATCCAACTCAACATCGTTCTCACCGCCTTCAGATATCGATTGTCCATGTTTCCTGTCTGGCTGAGGTTGTCCACTCAATCATTGCGGGCCACCCGAGAACGGCGTTCATATATTCACGTGACGAAGATGTAACCTCGACCCCGTAACCGGCGAACCGCCCGACAACCGGTGCAAACATGCAGTCGGCGATGGTGAATTCACCAAAAAGAAAAGGACCTTCCTGCGCAAAATCGGTGCGGCAGGTTTGCCAGATTTCCTCGATCCGCGAAATTTCCTGCTTCAGGTCGGCAGTCATTTCCGGAGTGCGGCGATTTGAACCCAAGTCCATCGGCATGCGTGAGCGGACCGCAACGAACCCCGCATGCATTTCAGCACATACGGATCGCGCCCTCGCCCGTGCTGCTGGTTTGCCCGGCCACAGGTGGGCGTCCGGAAAGGACTCCGCCAGATATTCACAGATGGCCAGAGTATCCCAGATGCAACCGTGCGGTCCCTGCAACACCGGGACCTTTCCGGACGGTGAATGACATTGCAATTTCTCAGCTGTATCTGGCTGGCGCAGAACGACCATAACTTCTGCAAAGGGCACACCCGTCTGCTTCAATGCCAGCCAGGCGCGCAACGACCAGGAAGAATAATTCTTGTTTCCAATGATGATCGACATATTGGACATGAGGGAGGGCTCCGTAAGGGGTGATGTCACTTAATACCGTGAAGCCCGGGTGTGCACCAACAAATTCCGGTTTCCAATTCGGGTGATTGCGGCCATCCTGTCTGCAATGCCCACCTCAATTTTGATTGATTCCATCTCCTGGAGGATACATGCTCGACACGTTTACAGAAGCTGATGTTGAACTCGCAATCCCCGTCAATGCTGTTCGGACAACCGAATTTGCGAGTTGGCTTGTCCGCCAGTCATCAGCTGTGCAAGGTTGGCTCAACAGTACCGGATTTTCGGCCAAACCGGGTTCGTGTATGTTGATACCCGGGGAAGACGGTAAACTCGAGCGAGTCATTTTTGGAACCGGCGATGCACCAGGGTTGTGGGACTGGTGTTCTTTGCCGGTCGCCTTGCCATCGGGCGTCTATCGTCTGGAAGGGTTTGATACGGATGCCTGCTTTAACGCGTCGCTGGCCTGGGGACTTGCGACCTATCGGTTTGATCGCTACCGCGAGTCGCAACTGTCTCCGCCGCTACTTGTTTGCCCTGCCGACAAGCTCTACCTGCCTATTCATCAGGCAGCCCATGCCACCTATCTGGTGCGCGACCTGATTAACACGCCTGCCAACGATATGGGCCCCGATAATCTGTCGTCGGCAGCGGAAAAACTGGCGAGCGAGCACGGTGCGCATTGTTCGGTGATCATCGGCGATGATCTATTGAAAAATAATTATCCGGCCATTCATGCGGTCGGCCGGGCAAATGACCGATCTCCGAGATTGATTGATATCGTGTGGGGAGACAAAAATGCACCGAAGGTCACATTGGTGGGCAAGGGTGTCTGTTTTGATACCGGTGGTCTGGACCTGAAGCCAGCTTCCGGAATGGAAATCATGAAAAAGGATATGGGGGGCGCGGCGCATGTGCTGGGCGTTGCTTCAATGATAATGTCGGCCGGACTGAATATCCGGTTAAGGGTGCTGATACCTGCCGTGGAAAACAGTGTCTCGGCCAATGCCATGCGGCCTGGTGATGTCGTGATGAGCCGAAAGGGCCTGACCGTTGAAATCGGCAATACCGACGCAGAAGGACGTGTGGTACTGGCGGACGCACTGGCTGAGGCAAGTTCGGAAAAACCGGAACTGATTATCGATTTTGCGACGTTGACAGGTGCCGCCCGGGTGGCGCTGGGAACGGAACTTCCTGCTTTGTTTGCCAACGACGATGCGTTGGCGACAGACATCCTGGACAGCGGCAAAGCCAGCGATGATGCGCTGTGGCGTATGCCATTGTGGAACGGCTATGCGAGCCACATCAGGGGTAAAATTGCCGACATAACCAATTCGACTGGCAGCCGTTACGGCGGCGCAATTACGGCGGCGCTTTTCCTCGAGCGATTCGTGGAACCGGAGATTGCATGGGCACACATCGATCTGATGGCGTGGAATCTCTCCGCCCGGCCCGGGCGCCCGGAAGGCGGCGAGGCCATGGGCATGCGGGCAATCTACCATATGCTGGCGAAACGATATGGGTAAAACCGGACGATATTCATGTCGGTTCCAGAATATAGTTGCATTGGCCGGATCAATTGGTTAGAAGTTTTGATATCGAAACGATATTAAGTCCATCATACGAGAGGCCGGTTTCGACATGGGGGTTGTATTAACGGAACTGCAGGCACTGGATATCTGGCGTCGCGCTGTCGTCGACAGTGTGCGGCGGGATGCGCCGGATTTATCGGCACGGCAGATGGCCCTGTTACTCAGTGTTTACCTGACACCTGCTCCGCATACTGTTCGCGGATTGGCCAAATTGCTTAATGTTTCCAAACCGGCGATTACGAGGGCGGTAAACCGGTTGGTTGAACTGGAAATGGTGCGCCGAAAGACAGACCCGGCGGACAAGCGAAGCGTCCTCATTCAGCGAACTGTCAGAGGGTCCGTATTTTTGCGGGAATACGGCGAACTGATTGCGACCGCCGCAAAGGTCGATCCGTCCGCCAGCGCGACGGTTCTGCCACAGCAATATTGATCAGGATTCCTGCAGGTGGCGGACCCCGGCGGTGCGGAATCGGCTCAGGTAGGTTGGTAAAATGACCTCAGCCGCAATCGGATCAATTCCCAGCGAGGCAAGCGTCTGATGTCCATCCGTCACCACATTGTCTGACTTCAGCAGTGTAACCTGATCACACGTCATCATCGGTTTCGGTAACAGTTGCAGAAAAAATGCGCCGATCGTTGCGAAAGCGTAAGGAGTGGGGGCCAGCCATTTTTGCCGCCCGGTATACCTGAGAACCAATTCCATCAATTGCTTGTAACTGTATACTGTCGGGCCACCCAGTTCATAGACCTGCCCTGCTGTTAAGGGCGAAGCGAGAGACGCCACGATGGCATCCGCGACATCACCAACGTAAACGGGCTGAAAACGGGATCCGCCCTCGCCGTACAAATCGACCCTGATGGTCAATCCGTTTTCATTCCCGAACGTAATCTTCGGGATCAGAGGACAGCCAAATACAGGCAGAAACGGCAATATCCGGGTCAATCCGGCAAACCGGTTGAAAAAATTGTCTTCCGGGCCAAACACAATTCCCGGGCGTAAAATCGTTACCGTCGGAAATTCGGTTTGAACCGCCTTCTCGCCCAGGGCTTTCGTTCGAGCGTAATTCGACGCCCCGAATTTATCGGCGCCAATGGCTGAAATGTGGACCATTTGTCTGACGCCGCCAGCCCTGGCAGCGGCGGCAATGTTTTTCGCGCCATCAATATGAATACCGGCATACGAATTGCCGCCGGAATCAATCAGAGTTCCCACCAGGTTGATTACCGCGTCAGCGCCTGCAACTGCCGTTTTCACCTGCTCCGGATCATTTATATCTGTTTGCCACAATACGATCTGGCCGATATCGCCGGCTGGTTTCAGGAATTGGGCGGATTCGATGTCGCGCACGGCAATTCGAATCTCGCTTCCGGCTGCCGCCAGACGCTTTACAAGATGTCGCCCGATGAATCCAGATCCTCCAAAAACGGTTATTCTGCGGCGCATAAAATGATCTCCCTCAGATTCTGCCCTGGCCCGAAAGGGCAGGTGCATCCCGGATTCTTAAGACTTCCGATTATAGAATGACGCGGCCAGGATCAACAGTTGATATTTCATCAGTGCTCTTTGATGTTGACAAGGACCGTGATCGGAAATAATGACTGTCCGGCGGCCACATGGCTGCGTTCCGGTTGCCCTAATTGCCCAGGTGGCGGAATTGGTAGACGCGCAGGCTTCAGGTGCCTGTGGCCGCAAGGTCGTGGAAGTTCGAGTCTTCTCCTGGGCACCAACCTTTCCCCGGTTTGATATCGCGTCTCCGTTTGCCTGCGGCGTTGATCGGGGAAACTGGAGAGATCAGCATGAATCTGAAACCTCGCAATATTCCCGATCAGATTATCTTGCATAAAGGCGACTTGCCGTCTGGCCTTGATTTTGGTGATGCTGTCGGTGTTGATACTGAAACGCAGGGACTAAACCTGTCCCGTGACAGGTTGTGTGTTGCACAACTGTCGTCCGGAAACGGCGTCTGCCATCTGGTCCAGTTTGCGCGGGATGGCTACAACGCGCCAAACTTGGTTGCCATACTGGAAAACCCGGAAATCACGAAGATATTCCATTATGCCCGCTTCGATATTGTTATTTTGAAGCGCTTTCTGGGCGTAACGATCAGACCCGTTTTCTGCACAAAAATCGCGTCTAAGCTGGTGCGTACATATACGGACCGGCACGGCCTCAAAAACGTAACCAAGGAACTGCTCGGCATTGATTTGTCGAAAGAGCAGCAATCGTCGGACTGGGCTGCACAGGAACTGAGTAGCGATCAGTTGGCCTACGCTGCAGCCGATGTGCTGAATCTCAATCTGATTCAAGAACGGCTTGCCGAAATGTTGAAAAGGGAAGGCCGAGGGGATCTGGCGACTGCCTGTTTTGACTTCCTGGAAACTCGCGGCGAACTGGACCGGCTCGGCTGGGCTGATAGCGATATTTTCGCCCATTTGTGAAGAAGATTGGGTAAGCGCTTGATAAGCCGACGTAAGCTATCGGTTTCGTTGACCTTTTTCTGCATCAGGCGCATACTTGCCATCGGGACTCCACCCGTAACATGATGGCGGGAAAAAGGTGCTCAACTGCATGAATACACAACACGCCGCAAGCAAGGCTGGTGAAGAAAGCGAATTCGGGTTCGGGGATGTTGCCATTGCCCGTCGGGTACTGGCAACCGAGGCGGACGCGCTTTATGCCTTGTCCCGCGGTCTTGGAAACATTTTTATCGATGTGCTTGATGCATTGGCGGCTGTCAAAGGCCGTGTCGTTGTTTCCGGGATGGGTAAAAACAGTCATATCGGACGGAAAATTGCAGCAACCCTGGCATCAACCGGGACACCGGCTTTTTTTGTCCATCCCGGAGAAGCGTCCCACGGTGACCTTGGAATGATCATGGCGGACGATGCCGTGCTGGCACTCTCCAATTCCGGTGAAACCAGCGAACTTGCCGATCTGGTAGCCCACTGCAAACGTTTCGGAATTCCGTTGATCAGCATGACGTCTCGTGCTGACAGTGCCCTCAGCCGTGCCGCGACATGGTCACTGGTGTTGCCGGACAGTCCCGAAGCCTGTCCAATGGGATTGGCGCCAACCACCTCGACGACGCTGATGCTTGGGCTGGGTGATGCGATTGCGGTGGCCCTGCTGGAACGTAAGGGGTTTTCACCGGCAGACTTTCATGTCTTTCATCCGGGCGGAAAGCTGGGCCGGAAACTGCTGAAGGTCGCCGATCTGATGCACGTGGGAGAAGAAGTCCCGTGCGTTCCCACGGACATGGAAATGTCGGACGTGATTCTTGTCATCACGGCAAAAAGATTTGGTTGTGCTGCGGTGATTGACAGAAGCGGCGTGTTGCTGGGGGTGATTACCGATGGAGATCTACGCCGACATATGGGAGCCGGCATTTTAACGCGGGCAGCAGAAGAAATTATGACGCAGTCGGCGAAAACGATCGGTCAGGATGCGTTGGCCAGCGAAGCCGTGGCGCTGATGAATGCCAATTCAATTACCAGCCTGTTTGTCGTGCATGACGGACTGCCCGTCGGTATTGTGCATGTTCACGATTGCCTGCGCGCCGGGGTGGCGTAAAGGCAACGTATGGCAGCCCAGATCAGAACCCCGACTCCGGCTGGGTCAACACCTGTTGCTGGACATAACCGTCAGACCGGTCGTATCAGGGGGCTGCAGCCCTTTGTGCCGCGACAGTTGACGCAAGGCTACAGCCGGTTTGTCTCGATGATGAAAGTGGTATTGCCGATTGCCGCCGTAATTGTTGTCGGCCTCGTCATTCTTTGGCCACACCTTTCAACGGACGATTTGAAATTCAGGCTGGGGTTTGCGGCGATCAAGCTCGGTGTATCGGATGAACCCAGCATGGTAAACCCGCGCTATGTCGGGGCTGACAAGGATAATCAGCCCTATTCGGTGACAGCGGACCTGGCGCGGAAGTTGTCAGGAGGGTTGTCGCTGAAAGGTGCAGACGTACTGGAGCTGGAGATGCCCAAAGCGGACCTCATGTTGAAAGACGGAAGCTGGGTTGTTCTGACGGCGGAAAACGGAATCTTTGAAAGGGCCAAGCAGACGCTTGATTTAACCGGTGCCGTAAATCTTTATCATGATTCCGGTTATGAGTTTCGGACGGATCTGGCGGAAATTGATTTGACGGCAGGAACGGCCAGCGGAACGGCGCCGATAGAAGGGCAAGGCCCGTTTGGACTGTTAAAGGCAGAGGGTTTTAAACTGGCAAATCGGGGTAGGACAATTTTTTTCACGGGTAAGTCGAGACTGACTTTGTACCCGGGTGTGGGGAAAACCCGTCCATGAGGCGCGTTCTTGGTGTCCTTCTGTTAATTGGCGGCTGCATCTGGGCAAGGCCGGGGTCCGCCCAAAGCCTGAATTTTGGTGCCGGAAATTCACCAATAGATATCGTCGCAGATGACGGCATCGAGTGGCAGCAGGACAAGCTGGTATTTGTTGCCAGAGGCAATGCCCGTGCCGTTCGCGGCAACGTTGAAGTCAATGCGGATGAACTTCAGGCGTTTTATCGTGAAGCCGGTAAAGGTGCGACCGAGATATGGCGTCTTGACGCGATCGGGCATGTTCGTATTTCGTCAGGTGAAGGAACAGCATACGGCTCTCATGCCGTTTATAACGTTGATGCCGGAATCCTGACGGTAACCGGCAATAACCTCAGGCTGGTCTCCGGAAGTGATCTGTTGACAGCCGTCGGTCAACTGGAATACTGGGAAAAAAAACAAATGGCAGTCGCGCGCGGAAAGGCGGTTGCAACGCGGGATAAAAAAACCCTCAATGCCGATGTGTTGGCAGCCTATTTCCGAAAGGATCGTCACGGCGATACTAAAATTTACCGTGTTGATGCGTTCGATCATGTCCAGATTGATACTGATCGGGATCGCGCGGTATCTGACCGGGGGGTCTATAATGTGGAAAGCGGTATCGCGACCCTGACCGGATCGGTTAAGATCATACGCGACAGTAATGTGTTACAAGGATGTAGTGCGGAGGTGAATTTGAATACGGGTGTCAGTCGCCTGCAAAGCTGTGCACAGGGCGGGACGCGGGTCGAAGGGACAATCCTGCCGACCAAGAAAAAACAATGAACCGCTGACAAGAATTGAAGGATCGCACGTATGAAGGACCGGGTTGGCCAAAATCAGGAGAAAAAAAACATGGCACCGGAGCGCCCGCATCTCGTCGCTGACAATCAGGGTCTGATTGTCAATAACATCGGCAAGCGGTTTCGCAAGCGGCCGGTTGTTCGCGGTGTCAGTATGCGTGTCAATCGCGGTGAAGTCGTTGGATTGTTGGGGCCGAACGGTGCCGGCAAGACCACCTGCTTTTATATGATTACCGGACTGATCCCGCCGGATCAGGGGAGTATTCTTCTGGATGGCAACGATATTTCGGACCTTCCCATGTATCGCCGGGCACGATTGGGAATTGGCTATCTCCCGCAGGAGGCATCCATTTTCAGGGGCCTGTCTGTTGAAAACAATATTCGGGCCGTGCTGGAGGTTGTCGAAAAATCCCGCGAAAGACGGGAGGCGATTCTGGAAGCACTTTTGGCGGAATTTTCCATCACTCATCTGCGCCGGGCGCCGGCTCTCGCGCTATCCGGTGGCGAGAGACGGCGAGTGGAAATTGCCCGGGCTCTGGCATCCAACCCGCATTTTGTATTACTCGATGAACCGTTTGCCGGTATCGATCCAATCGCCGTCGGCGATATCCGGGACCTGGTTGCTCATTTGAAAGATCGCGGCATTGGGGTGCTGATCACAGACCACAATGTTCGGGAAACCCTGGATGTCATTGACCGGGCCTATATTATCCATGACGGAATGATGTTAATGGAAGGCGCGCCGCACGACATTGTTGGCAACGAAGATGTGCGGCGTGTCTATCTTGGCGACCGGTTCAGTTTATAGGCCGACAATCGAAAAGTAGGCCGAAATATGGTTCTGACGCCCCGTCTCGACCTCCGCCAGTCCCAGTCACTGGTTATGACGCCGCAATTGCAGCAGGCGATCAAGTTACTGCAATTTTCGAACATGCAGTTGACTGAATACGTCGAGCAAGAACTCGAAAAAAATCCGATGCTTGAGCGGGATGAAGGAGAGCAGGCGGACGCAAGTGCATCAGACATTGCGGAAGATGGCGGCACGGAAAGTGACGGTGACGGGGCAGCTCTCGCCGATATCGATTTCGAAGACTCCTCTTATGTTGACAACACATCACGGCGGGATCTTGACGCCGAGGGCGACAATACATTCACCAATGATAGTGGCAGCGATGTCAGTCGCGACGGTCCGGAAGGTGGCTCTTACGCCGACGCCGGACCAGGGTCGGCTGGCGGATTTGACGGATTTTCGCCAGAGCTGGAGGAAACGCTTGCAGAATCCGTGTCTATTCGCGAGCACCTGTTGACCCAACTCGGCATTGAATTCAGCAATCCGGTGGAACGAATGATCGGCAGGTATCTTATCGATCTGATTGACCCGTGCGGATACATCACGGAAGAGCTGCAGATGGCCGCCAGCGCGTTGGGATGTGACCTGGCAATGGTCGAGACAGTGTTGCAGAAATTGCAACAATTTGATCCGCCTGGAATTTGTGCCCGGAATCTTCGAGAGTGCCTTGCCCTGCAACTCAGGGATCAGGACCGGTACGACCCCTGTATGGAAGCGATGCTGGACAATCTGGCTCTGCTGGCGGATCGCAACTTCAGCGCCCTCGCAAAAATTTGTGGAGTTGATTCGGAAGACCTTGCTGAAATGGTCCTCGAAATTAAGTCGCTGGACCCGAAACCCGCCGCCAGTTTCGACCAATCAATCAGCCAGCCGATCGTGCCTGATGTGTTGATGAGGTCGAAACCCGGAGGTGGCTGGATTGTCGAGCTCAATCAGGATACCTTGCCCCGGGTACTTGTGAATAATCAGTATTACGCTCAAATCACGGGGCAGATCAGCAACAAGGATGATCGGCAGTATATTACCGAGCAGGTACAATCTGCCAACTGGCTGGTCAAATCCCTGCATCAGCGGGCGACAACAATCCTGAAGGTTGCAATGGAACTCGTGCGCCAGCAAAACAGGTTTTTCCTGTATGGTGTCCAGTATCTGAAGCCACTGGTCCTTCGAGATATTGCAGATGTGATCGACATGCATGAAAGCACCGTCAGCAGGGTGACGTCGAACAAGTATATCGCGACTCCACGCGGAATTTATGAACTCAAGTATTTTTTCACATCGGCGATTCAGTCAAGCGCAGGCGGCGAGGCGCATTCGGCGCACGCTGTACGAGATAAAATAAAGACGCTGATTGATCGCGAGGCACCCGGGGGAATTCTGTCGGATGACAAGCTGGTCAAGATTCTCAGGGCGGATGGAATGGATATCGCACGGCGGACTGTCGCTAAATACCGGGAAGCCATGGGTATCGGATCGTCCGTTCAGCGCCGTCGCCAGAAGGCGGAGCCGAGCTGAAAAATTTATAAATTGCAAGATAGAAAAGTGAGAAAATCCGGTGTATTGACATTATGGTTGATGAACACTACTTTCCCGGCCTTCCGACAGAGTTCCTCGGGGAAAGCCTGAGATGCTTTGCAGTATTGGTGGCGAGGCCACCCGCGATCGAAGGCCGATCGGAACAATGTTTCGAAGCCTAAGACAATATAATAGCAGGACCGTAACAATCCATGGACATCTCCGTTGCAGGTAAAAACATGGACGTTGGCGAATCATTGACCAGTCACGTTCAGGACCAATTGACACCCGCTGTCACCAAATATTTCAGTCAGGCGCTTGACGCCAACGTAAGCTTTTCGAAATCGGGCCACGGATTGCGGGCAGATATTACCGTACACCCCGGTCCTCGCGGATTGGTGATTCAGGGTGGCGGTGAAGCGGGTGACGCCTATGCGGCATTTGACAACGCGCTGGAACGCATCGCCAAGCAATTGCGCCGGTATAAACGACGCCTGAATGATCATCATAAAAACCATGACCAGGAAAATTTCCTGACCGCCCAACAATATGTGATGGAGCCAGAGCCCGATACGGAGGAGGTGTCTGCTGACGGGCAGCCCGCAATTATTGCAGAAATGCCAACGGAGATTGAATCGCTTACCGTTGGGCAGGCCGTCATGCGCATGGATTTGGCTGACCAGCCAGTGGTCATGTTCCGTAACAGCGCCAGTGGCAGCCTGAATGTTGTTTATCGACGGCCAGATGGCAACGTCGGGTGGATTGACCCGGCCGTCAGCCAGTAGTCCTGTGATTGCCTGTGCTTAATGAAAGCGCGCTCCGGCGCGATGACATGTGAGGAAGGCCCCATGGAGATCAACGATCTCATATCATCTGAACAAGTAATTGCCAGCCTGCACGCGACCAGTAAAAAGCAGGCACTGCAGGAACTGGCCCGACGGGCGGCGGAAATTTCTGGCCAGCACGAGCGGGCTATTTTCGACGTGCTGATGGAGCGTGAGCGGCTGGGTACGACGGGTGTCGGGAACGGCGTTGGCATTCCTCATGGCAAACTGGCAAGCCTCGACCAGGTTTACGGACTGTTCGCCCGTCTCGAGCAACCGATTGATTTTCAGGCTATTGATGACCAGCCTGTCGACCTCATCTTCCTGTTGCTGGCGCCGGAATCCGCCGGTGCGGATCACCTGAAGGCCCTGGCACGGGTGTCGCGACTATTACGAGACAAATCGGTTTGCAACAAGCTGCGCGGAACTGATACGCGAGACGGATTGTTTGCCATACTGACCGAAAGTATGGAAACACGGGCAGCGTAAACCGACACCGGCGTTTGAACTTGCTCAGTTTGTCAGTTGGCTAGAGCGTGTCGTATTTAATTAGCTCCATATCCAGCGGCGGCGAAGTAGTTTAGGCATTCCTGCTCTGAAAAGAGGTCACAACAGTGTCGACAGCCTTCCATAGGGCATCATAACTTCTTGCTGCGGCCTTTCGAATGAGAGCCTTGAGTTTGGAGAAGGCCATTTCGATTGGGTTGAGGTCCGGGCTGTATGGCGGCAGGAACAGGAACCATGCGCCGATGGATTTCAACATCTCGGCGGCTTCGGCGCTTTTATGGCTGGAGAGATGATCCAGGATCACGATGTCTCCCGGCTTCAGGGTTCGGCATCAGTTGGGTTTCCACATATGTCTTGAAGAGCTGACGATTGATCGGGCCATCGATTACCCATGGAGCCGTCAGTCCGTCGTGGCGCAGGGCGGCGATAAAAGTCTGGGTATACCAATGTCCAAACGGGCTATGATTGATCAAACGTTCACCAACCG
>Ga0316204_10000845_pt1 | contig 97509 bp, 89 predicted proteins | sample 6monrhotite_MG_2_FD_205661 | JGI IMG/M metagenome (GOLD analysis project Ga0316204, IMG submission 205661) | Microbial mat bacterial communities from mineral coupon in-situ incubated in ocean water Damariscotta River, Maine, United States -... | ecosystem: Environmental > Aquatic > Marine >... | reverse complement strand
AAAAAAACAATTAATCCGTACTTGGCAAGCACGTAGTGAACAGATTTCATGGAATGCAGAGCAAATACGTGAAGCACTAATTTCACGTGGTAGTGCTCAACTACAACAAAATTTACCGTTAATTCAATCATTAGTGGTGTTGTGTCCATTGTTAGGTTTATTAGGCACGGTAACCGGCATGATTGAAGTATTTGATGTTATGTCTATTTCGGGTAGTGGTAATGCGCGTTCAATGGCTTCGGGTGTATCGCGTGCCACTATACCTACTATGGCTGGCATGGTTGGTTCTTTATCAGGTGTTTTTGCTTCAACTTGGCTAAAACGTAATGCAAAACGCGAAGCTGAATTACTTGAAGACAGTTTGCCAATGGCTCATTAGACAGCAATTAACTAATGAGCAATAACCTAGCAAACTAGCTATAGAATATAGAATTTAAAAGAGAGAATTATTATGCGTTCACCGTTAACTAAAATGTTGCAAGAACAGAACGAAAGCGAAGAAATTGATATGACACCAATGCTTGATGTGGTGTTTATTTTATTAATATTTTTTATTGTTACCGCGTCATTTGTGAAAGAAGCGGGCATTGAAGTTAATCGCCCAGAAGCGGCTACCGCAGTTAAAAAAGAGCGCGCCAATATTTTGGTGGCCATTAGCGATAAAGGCGAAATTTGGATCAACAAACGGCATGTTGATGTGCGTAGTGTACAAGCCAATATTGAACGATTAAAAGCAGAAAATCCACAAGGCACTGTGGTGATTCAAGCCGATAAAAAAGCCACTACGGATATGCTGATTAAAGTGATGGATGCTGCACGTTCAGCAGGTGTTTATGATGTTTCAATTGCAGCGCAAGAGGCGTAATTAACATGATTAAAGCAAGCAGTCGTTACGTTATTGCTCTCGGATTAGCGGTTGGTACTACTTTTGTTATTTTATGGAGCATGCAAACACTGATTGCTGGCGGTAACAATGTTATGTCTGACCCTGCTAAAGGAAATGTGCTTGATTTTATTCGTTTGAAGAAAGATCAGGAGATCACCAAAAAAGATCGTAAACCACGTAAGCCGCCTAAACCTAAAGAACCACCACCGCAATTAAAGCAGCCACAAATGCAGCAAGCAAACCCAAATGCGAATGCGATAAGTGCTAATTTTGCAACCGATGTACAAGCCAATGTGGGTTTATCAAACGGTTTAAATCTTGGCGGTGGCGATGGTGATTATTTACCTATTGTAAAAGTTGCGCCTATTTATCCACGCCGAGCGCAATCTCGGGGTATTGAAGGTTACGTGATTGTTGAATTTACCGTAAGCAAAAACGGCAGTGTAAAGAATCCTCAAGTTGTTGAAGCAAAACCTGAAGGTATATTTGATCGTGCTGCCATGGACGCTGCGCTTAAATTCAAATACAAACCACGCGTTGTTGATGGTGTAGCGATGGAAGTTGCTGGCGTACAAAACAAAATTAGCTTTGAAATTGACGGCTAAGGAGAATTAATATGATTTTAAAAAATACAACGTTATTGTGGTTAACATTAAGCACTCTATCGCTAAATATGATTGCCTTTCATGCTAAAGCGAATGAAGTCAGCACTGAAAAATTTGACCATACATCAGTAAAACAAAACACTAAAAGACAATCATATAAAGTACCCGCAATGCGTAATCGAGTTTATACCCAGCTTGCACGCGCACAAAAACTCGCTGACGATGGTGATAAAATTGCCGGCTTTGATGTACTTGACGAAGTAAAAGATAAAATTGACAGCTTAAATAGCTATGAAAAAGCTATGTTATGGAATTTTTATGGTTTTATGTACTATGCCAATGACGATATGGAAAATGCCATAGATAGCTTTAAACATGTCGTTGCAGAACAAGCGATTCCTCAATCGTTATATTTATCTACTCTGTATTCATTAGGACAGTTGGCTATGCAGCAACAGCATTACCAACAAGCGTTAGGGTTTTTAACCCAGTGGCAAATTAATAATCCAAAACCACTAACCGCAGATCAACAAGTGCTGTTTGCGCAAGTATTTTATCAAGACAAAAAATATCAACAAAGCCTTACCTATGTAACAAGAGCCGTAACAGAAACGGAAGAAAAAAAGGCACTACCTAAAGAAAACTGGTTGATTTTACAACGTGCTATATATTTTGAATTAAAACAACCTAAAGCCGTAACAACCGTTTTAGAAAAATTAGTACGACTTTACGATAAACCACAATATTGGCTACAACTTTCAGGTATGTATGGCGAAATTGGTGAAGAAGATAAACAACTTGCCGTACTTGAAGCTGCTTACCAAGCAGGTTATGTGACCAAAGAAAGCGAAATTACTACCCTCGCGCAATTATATTTATTCAATGGTGCGCCCTATAAAAGTGCTGCATTACTCGATAAATCGTTAGCAAGGGGCATTGTAAAGCCAGAACAAAAATACCTTAATTTATTGGCTCAATCTTATTTAAGCGCCAAAGAACAGGGCAAAGCAATTCCTGTACTTAAACAGCTTAGCAATATTGCGGACTCTGGAAAATATGATGCCCAGCTAGCGCAAACTTTTTTAAACGATGAACAATGGCAACTAGCGATTAATGCTGCCGATAAAGCACTTGAACGTGGTGGAATTACCCAAACAGGTACCATGTATTTAGTTAAAGGCATGGCGTATTTTAATGTGCAAAAATTTGATTTAGCGTTAAGTGCTTTTAACCAAGCAGAAAAAATTAAAAGCAGTAAAAAAATGGCGCAACAATGGCGTAAATATGTAGAACGTGAACAAGGATATCAAACACGTTTAGCAAATGTGAAATCTAATAGTAACCTTAAAGAAAGTGCTGATTTGTAGTTTTTATATTTTTAATGTAATTAATACTTAAATAGATAAGGCATTAAATTTAAACGTTAAATTCTTTACGCTAAAGGCTTAGCTTTAATAACATAACGTAATGAACCACCAGCAGATAACGCGTTAAACGGGTAACAGGTAATTAAGATTAACTCTGCATTTTCCTGTTTTTTTGAATTTGTGTTTGGATCTATGTTTGCTTCAACGCTTGTTGCATTACTGCTTAGTTCTTGGGTTTTGCTGTCGATAATTTCAAGACTATCAACCTGATATAACTGGTTTTGTCCGTTTTCGTCGGTGAGTGAAATAATGTCGGTCATGCGTACCTCAGGTAAAAATGAAAAATGGCTGTCTCTGTGACCAGCCACTACAAAGGGCAAGTAACTAAAGGCTTGATTGAATGGCGCTACAGCTCCAGCCGAGAACGCTAAGGTGCTTGGGTCGCCGCCATCAAGCACAATAACTTCACGGTGCAATCGAACAAACTTCAAGTTGGCAATGGCGTGGGTATCGGCCCACGGCCAAGGTTTTAATGTTTGCCCTGTTTGTTGAAAGTGATGCCAGCTGCGTTGTATTAGCTGCTCTGCCAGCCAAGCTTTAGCTGGCATCCAACTGGCATGTGCGCAAAAAGCAACACCAAGTAACAGTAGCAATAATACATATTTGTTTATTTTCATAAGCTGAATCGTTTTACGTTGTTAATATCTAGCATGGCGTTAATAACTGGTATTTCGCTTGGCTTGTTGCCATAACAATAGCCCTGCAAGCGTTAGTAAAAACAAACCGAATATTAATTGCTGTTGCCAACCCAAAGCTGTTTGCGGCATAGCAATTTTAAGTGAGTTTGAACTCGATGTTTTTTTAGTACTTGCCAATAAATTATTGCTTAGTAACTTATTTGGTAGTGAGTTGGCGGCTAATAGTGGTACATCATAGTTTTCTTGCTCTAGTGCAATAAAACTGCTGTAAGGCGACATTATTTGGTGTTCAATGGAAGTAACAAGTACTTGTTGTTTTACTTGTTCTGGGTTTTCGCCAGTGACTAAACCGTCAAGTAAGTCAGCTATTTTTTGTCGAGCCCACAAGGTAGAAATTCCCCGAGCCGTTTGTTGATTATTTAATGATAATTGTCGATCCCAAGTTGATGTTGCAGTATCGCCCTGTAGTTGAATATTATTAATAGGTAAGGGCGACTTTATTGCTACTTGTATTGTTTCGCCGGCATAAAGATCTGGGATTTTTTTCTGGTAAATTTCTACTTGCTGATGAATTTTTTGATCCAACATTAATTCAATATTACTCAGTACTGGTTGGCTTATTTTTGCCATTAAGGCTGACACTTTGTTTTGTACTTCATTTAAATTTTGAATAAAAACATAACTACCACGACCAAACTGTGCGGCTTTTTTCATGAAGTACCCGTTCGGCGCTGCGCCAATGCCAATGGTAAATAGTCGAGCTTTGCCGATACGAGTTTTTAATAGTTTCATCAATTCAAATTCGTTTGACACTGCGCCGTCGGTAATAAATACCAGTTGGCGAATGGCTAATTCTTTTTGATCGGTCGCCTTGTCCATCGTTAAAGCGTTATTAAGTGGTCGGTACATTTCAGTGCCACCGCCAGCGCTAAGTTGATCAATAAAATATTGTGCTTTGGTAATAGTGTGTTTTGAAACCATTTCACTGTGATTAAATAACTGCTGAGAATCGCTGTTAAAGGCAATAATATTAAAGCTGTCTTGCGGTGTTAATAAAGACAAAGCCTGCGTTAAACTAGCCTTTGCTTGTTCAATAGATTTACCTTGCATAGAACCAGAGGTGTCGATAATAAAAATAGTATCTCGTGGAAACGCTGTAATTTGGCGTTGCTGCGGAGGAAAAAAAGTCAGTAGGGTATAGTAATTGTCGGCAATTTGTTCGGTAAAGCTGCTTACCTGTGGCAAAGTGCCAATGGCAAGTTGCCACTGTAAATTAAACTGTCTGTCAGATTGAACGCGTTGTTTATCTAAAGTAATTTGAAAATGTGAATCTGTATTATTTAACGACTCGCTATTAATGGCATGACTGTTACTGGCAATATGTTTAATGGCGATACCTGAATTTAAGTTAATAGTTATCACGGCCTCACTATTCGCTAATGATGTTGCAGCGGTGCTAAAAAATTCACTGTATAGTTGGGCAGGAGAGCGCTCAAATTTCTGAGGTTGATAACGCGTAGTGACCGCCAATGGTAAAGAAAAATTAAACTGACCATCGTGATATTCCACTGTACTTATTAATCTAATGGTTACTTCAACCGGTGTTTGCGGTGGAATGTTAGCGATTTTATTGGTAAATAAATTAGGTCGTTGTTGTTCTACTAAACTTGCTTTACGCCCACTTTTTTTCGCTTTTATATAGGCTTTTTTAGCGGCCTGTTTTTCCATTATTTTCCCTTCAATAACTCTGTCACCAATGCGTACTTTTAAATAATTAACAGCAGCATTTTCGGGTAACGGAAATTGATATTTTCCTTCAAGCGCAATGGCATGAGGATTAATAAAAACCTGCTTTATTTCGGTGTAAGCCACCAAACCGTTTATGTCGATTTTAGTTTGAATATCTACTGGTAATGCTGCACGCATTGTTGGATCAGAATGATCAAATAATAACTGTGGGCCATTTATTAAAAGGTTGCTTGTACTGTTAGAAATATTGTTCGAGCTGTTGTTATTTGTATTGCTAAGCAAAACTGATTCCATTGGTTTAGCTTGAGCTACAGAAACAACAATAAAAGCGGTCACTAAAATGGTGAATAAAACTAAAAAGGATAATTTAAACCAGCGCGTACGCTCGTTTTTACGTTGTTGTCGATAAAAATAGCTGTTGCCATCGTGAAGCACTTGACGTTTATTTTTAATTTTAAGCATAAAAATGTTCCAAACATATTGAATTAATATGCTAACTATTTCAGCAAAAAAATCTGATCACTGTCGGGCTAAACTATGGCAATGTTAAGGTCAATAATGACGAAATATGGCGGGATGAAAATAAAGTGGAATTTCAATATTCAAAAAACTCACAAAATAAACAGTAAGGTTTGCCTATCATAAACAGTGTAAGTGTCTTAATGATAGGCAGAAACATCCATTTTGAGGAAAGCTCAACTTCAAATTTGTTATATTATTCGGTATCAACAAGTTTATTTTGAGTTTTGAGTTCAAAATCGCTAGCATCATGGCGTTCATGCAGTTGCTGATCTAAATCTCCCCAAGCTTTATTAACTATTATTCCTCGCTTAACTGCCGGACGTTGTGCAATTTCTTCAGTCCATCGCATTAAATTTTTATAGGATTGTGTTTGTAAAAATTCGGCAGCTTCATACACTTTGTTTTGCATAAGTGCTCCATACCAAGGCCAAATTGCCATATCAGCAATCGTGTATTGGTCGCCGCACATGTATCTGTTATTAGCCAAATGTTGATCAAGTACATCCAATTGTCGCTTAACTTCCATGGTAAACCGCTCTATTGGGTATTGGAGCTTTTCTGGTGCGTAAGCATAAAAGTGGCCAAATCCACCACCTAAATATGGGCCACTGCCTACTTGCCAAAATAACCACGACATACATTGTGACTTAAGCGCTGGTTCTTTAGGTAAAAAAGCATCAAATTTTTCCGCTAAGTAAAGCAGTATTGCGCCCGATTCAAAAATAGGTAGTTTAGGCTCGGTACTGTTATCGACTAAAGCAGGAATTTTAGAATTTGGGTTCACTTCAACAAACCCTGAACTAAATTGCTCCCCTTCCATAATATCAATCAAATAAGCATCGTATTCAGCCCCTTTAATATTTAACGCTAATAGTTCCTCTAATAAAATGGTTACTTTAACGCCATTTGGGGTAGCTAATGAATAAAGTTGTAACGGGTGCTTACCTACGGGCAAGTCTTTTTGATGTGTAGCACCAGCGGTAGGACGATTAATACTAGCGAACTTACCACCACTTTCTGCACTCCATTGCCATATTTTTGGTGGTTCATAATTAGATTTTGACATTTTAGCTCCGTTGTTTTTATTCATAAACAGAAGGTTATCATAATTGATGCTGATATTTTTATAGTACTAGGTTTCTAGCACACTATTGAAATTATTATTAACTTTAATAGGCCTGCCCACCATAAAAGTTGTAAAAAACAATCTACATTAATATAAAGTTTTAACAATTAAATATCTGACCATTTGGTGTGTTTGTGTTTTATTTATGGTTATTGTTTGTAAAGTGCATAATATTGTTTTATTAATTTCGCCATGACGTTTTTTTATTTTAATTGTTGATTTTAAAGTGAAAAATATTAAATTTTTTGTGAGTATAACGATTATACGTTTAAAATTGTTTTTAATGGCCTTTTTTATTGTAATATTTTGATTGAGGAATTAATTCAAATGGTATTAATAATTCAGCTGAATTTATCGATTTAAAAGGAAGAGAGTAAATGCACGAACCTGAAATTACGCGATGGGCCTTGATTAGGGATATATTTGTTTTTCAAGTAAAACTAAGTATGGACGCCATTCGTGATTTATTGTTAAGCCCAGCCTCAATTATTTGTGGACTGATTGATATTTTAAAAGGCCATTCTCAATCTCAAAGCTACTTTCATAAACTAATGGATTTTGGTCATCAATCAGATTTGTGGTTAAATTTATTTGGTAACCGTAATAAAAACGCTGAAAGTGTAAACCTTCCAAGCAGCCAAAAAACTAAGGCCGATGTGAGTGTTGATCAATTGTTTTCCCAAGTTGAATCCTTATTAAAAGAACAGCATAACAAAGGCGGTTTAACAACTTCTGCGAAAAATACAATTGATCGTTATCTAAATAAAATAGTGGAAAATAAAAACGCTAAAAAACCGCCTGGTGATCAGTAATCATCTTATTTTATTAGCAGTTTAGACATATAAAATTAACTCAATAAACTAAACCGTTCCAACAATTTGTTGTAATGCTGCAACGTGGTCATTAAACGCTTTACGACCCTCATAAGATAAAGATAACCAAGTGCGGTTTCGTCCGTTTTCAATTCGCTTATTCGCAATAATATAGTTGGCTTCTTCAAGTGATTTTAGATGCTTTGATAGCACAGAATCACTTACCTCTAAATTTTCGCGCAGTACTTTAAACTCAATTTCAGCAGTAGCGGCTAACATTGCGCAAACATGCAAACGATTTTGCGCATGAATTAAGGTATCAAATTTTGCATTACTCATTTGAATTTCCGCCTTTGATGTATTCACCGGTGGAATAATTATGAAGTGAATAAGACAACACTAAAGCGTTAATTGTTCCGCCAAGGTAAGATGCCCACCATATATTACTAGTTGAAAACTCTCTGGTTAACGCAAATACGACGCCGAAAATTATAGCTAAAATTAATTGAAACTTAAATTCCGATATACTTTTGGGCATTAATTTAGGCTTAATCCCTAATAGACGATTGGTATAGAAGTAAAATGAAACAGTTAATACAAATACTATGGCTGAAACAATAAGACCCAGAGCCCATAAATTTTCATGTCGAGTAGATGCCCATGAAAAAGTCATCATCCCGTATGATAATGAAATTATAAAGTTAAGTAACAACGAGGGTCTTAGGCTTACGTTTGCACTTCTTTCTATTTTTGCTAAAGACTCAAGTGTTGATTTTGCTTCAGCGATTGATATTTCTTTTTCATTATTTTCCATTGTGTTATTCTCTTTACTTTCCGAAGTGGAAACTTAATATAACTATAACTTTCTACATTGGCAAGTAAAAACTTTCCGAAGTGGAAAGTTAGTAAGGGAGTCGATGCAATTAATAGTGTTCATTGCCTTAAAATTCGCAAGGTTGGGCATAATATTATGAAATTTAAAATGTTTGAAAAAAATAAGAGGTGTGAAACATTTAAAATTAACGTAACTATATTTAATCAGCTTTATAAATACGTATACAATTTCTACCCGCATCTTTTGCTTGATAAAGTGCATGGTCAGCTTCAGAAATAAGATCATCTATTTTATTTTTAATATTAATGTCTTGCTTTAAATTAGCAGAAAAGTGGGTTATTCCAATAGAAATGGTTATAGGGGGATCAAGTATTGCTAACTTTTCAACATTATTTTTAATGCGTTCGCATATTTTTGTAGCGTCGTTAATAGTACTGTTTGGTAACCATAATAAAAATTCTTCACCGCCCAGACGCGCTAAAAAGTCGTAATCACGTTTATCTTTTCCAATAGACTGGGCTATTGTGATTAATACATCATCACCTTTTTGGTGGCCGTAAGTGTCATTAACTTTTTTAAAGAAATCAATATCAATAATCGCTAAAGTGGTTTCATTGTGTTCACGAGTAATTCTGTTTAAATCTATATTAAGATGTTTAAACATTCCTCTACGGTTGGCTATGCCGGTAAGGCTGTCTTCGTAGGCTTTTTTCTCTAGCGCTAAATTCAATTCAATAAGACGTTTTTCTTGGCGGCGTCTTATAATTTCAACCTCAATCCATGATGCCATTAATTGCAATGCATCAATATCAACCTTTTTAAATTTTCGTGGATACGGATGAGCACTGGAAAAATTCAGCGTGCCATATAATTCGCCATTGAGTTTAATCGGGATACCAATATACGATTCTAAACCAAAGGTTTCGTAAGCTGGATGCGAGGCATGTTGATCGTGCTCACCAATATGCTCTAATGCAACAGGTCCATTTGCTTGGCAAGTTATGTGGCAATAGGTGGTGTCAAAATCAAATTCGTTGCCCGAGCTTAATTCAACACCTTCAGGAACCTCGCAGTGTTTAACTACATATAAGTTGTTTTCAATTTTCGATAAAATACCAATGTCTAAATTTAAGCGCTCTAAACCCATTATTAAAATTTGTTTAATTTGAGCACGAAAACCAAGATTATAATTGGTGGTGATTTCGTAAAGTCGTCTAATGACTCTTTCGCTACTGTTTATTGACGTCATAAAAGTTGGCTGTCGAAAAATAGTTATTTATAGAGTTTGAAAATAGCAGTAACGCATTAATTTATCTATCAAAAGAAGTCAAAAATATATATTATTATTAAATAATATATATTAACCGCCAACCAAATAACGTTAGGTTGGCGGTTATCTTTTACTTCAGTTTATCTATTACCAAATTTTAACGCGTTTTTCTGGGGCTAAATAAAGTTTATCACCAGGTTGAACGTTAAAGGCTTTATACCAAGCATCTAAATTGCGAACGGTTAGGGCACGGTATTGACCTGGAGCATGACCATTAGTGGCAATTCGTGCGCGTAAAGCGGCTTCGCGAGTTTTTGAAGACCAAGTCTGGTCAAAACCAATGAAGAAACGTTGATCTCCAGTGAAACCACCAATAACAGGTGCTGGCTTACCATTAAGTGATGCACGGTAAGCATCGTAGGCAGCAGCAAGGCCAGCAACATCAGCAATGTTTTCGCCTAATGTTAGTTTCCCATTTACATGTAAATCAGGGAATGGCTTATAGCTATCAAATTGGTCTGCTAAAGCTTGTCCTTGTATGCCAAAATGATCAAAATCTTCTTTTGTCCACCAGTTACGCATTGCGCCGTTAGAGTCGAAGGCCGCACCATTATTATCAAAACTATGGCTTATTTCGTGACCAATAACCGCACCCACAGCGCCATAGTTATATGCATCATCGGCTTTAGCATCAAAGAATGGTGGTTGTAAAATACTGGCTGGAAAATTCAATGCATTTTGTACTGGTAGATTTAACGCATTAACCACTTGTGGAGACATCCACCATTCGTGTTTATCCATAGGTTTGCCAATTTTAGCAAGTTGATGAATATATTCCGCCTTCTCTCCGGCTGTAACATTTGAGTAAGCTGATGTTGAATCAACGTTATAATGACTATAGTCGCGCCATTTATCAGGGTAACCTACACCGACGATAATTGAATCAACTTTTGCGAGTGCTTCTTTTTTTGTAGCTGGTGCCATCCATTTAATGGCTTTTACTCTTTCAGAAAAAGCGTTAGCGATGTTTTTAGCCATATCACTTACTTGATCTTTAGCTGATTGAGGGAAATATTTTTTGGCATAAGCACGGCCAACCGCATCCCCTAAATAACGGTTAAGTGCAGACAAAGCACGTTTATCACGCGTTCTTTGTTTAGGCGTTCCAGACAACACCGTACCATAAAAATCAAAATGTGCTTGATCAATATTGGCAGGTAAAACATCTGCATGTGAATTTATTTGATGGAAAGTTAACCAGCTTTTCCAAGCCGATAATGGTTCATTTGCCACTAACGCAGACAAAGCCGAAATTGCGCCAGCATGATAAGCCGCAAATTCTTGTTGAGCACCCAAATTAGCCGCATTTAAAAATGAAGCCCAGTTTATGCCTTTAGCATTACTTTCAAGTTCTGCACGTGTCCAAACGGTTGCTGATTTTGAAAAGTTTTCACTTTCTTCTCGTGTAAGATGTGCTTTGGCTATTTTTGTTTCCAGTGAAAATATTTCATCAGCCTTGGCAGATGCATCTTCAATACCGGCTTGGCTAAGTAATTCTTTAATATACGCATGGTATGCGGTGCGAATTTTAATTATTTTAGGTGAAGTAGATAAGTAGTATTCACGTTCTGGAAGTCCTAATCCACCTTGTAAAAGGTAAGGAAGAACTTTACCTGGTGTTGCTAAGCCTTGAGTAACAAATACGCCAAAAAGGTTTTCGGTATGAAATTTGGTCATATTTAGCGGATCGACATCGGCACGTAAATTAGCACCTAAAGCCGCAGATAATTCTTGTTTGTTAGTAATTGCATTAAAACGCTCAAGTACGTCTTGTACAGGTTTCATTTCTGCGTTATTAATTGTCTCTGTATTTATATAGGCTTTGTAAAAATCAGCAATTCGGGCATCGTCGCTGCCGACTGCAGGTGCAGAATTAAGTAAGCTTTTGATTAGTTCCGTGTTGTTTTTTTCAGTTTCTTCAAAAGCAATAAGAAAAGAACCAACACTCGAACGATCTGCTGGTATTTCAGTCTTATTCATCCATGCGCCATTGGCATAAGAATAAAAGTCATCGCCAGGTTTAACCGAATTATCCATTGATTCAATATTGATACCAATGCTTTTTGTCGTAACGTTTTTCGATTGTTTTTGAACTGTAGGTTTTGTATTTTCTGCATTGTCTGTACAGGCGTTAAGACCCAACAGAATAATAGAGGAAAGTGCCAAGGCTTTATATAAAGGCTTTTGCATTAGAATTGTCCTTAAAATATTTGTAATTTAGGTACTATTATTTTTTAATTATTTAGCTTGAAGAACCGATTAAACAAACTGAAATTAGTTTAGCAGAACGGTTATGCTTTGGTGAAATTAAATGAAACATGGTTTGATAAATTTTAGAAATGAATATACACAGGGTTTAAAGTGCTATTTAAAATTGTTTAATTTGTTTCTTTAAATATTAATCTTAGGTTTAAGGTTTAGTTTTGTAAGGTTTTGTTTAGAATGTAAAAAGAGTTTCAGAAAGGTAGATGAAACTCTTACTTAACGTTGCTATAAAACGAAATTAAAAATGTCTCTATTTTGAAAAATAAAGGTCACTGAAATTTATTACCTGTTCGAAACAAACAAATACCAAGTGATAAAACCAAGCCAACTTAGCACTAATAATATCCAAGATAATGGATTAGCTTTAGGCCGTGAAACCTCAATAGTTTCAGGCTGTTTAATTTTTACTTTTAAATCATTTTTACGCATTTTATCTCGTTCTCGAGATTTTTTGTTTTGCTGTTTTTTATATTCGGCAATGCCTTTTTCAATACCTTGCGCTATTAATTTAGTTTGCTCTTTAGTTTGATTAGGACGCTGTGTTCCCTTAGCTACTTTCATCGCTTTTTCTTGTGTTTCTTTCGATATTTTATTCATAATTCTTACAAGGACATTCCAATAATAGATAGGGCTTTAAACTCTATAAAGACGTTTAATGAGGTGCATGATAACACTTCTGAATTAGGTGGCTCAATAAACTGTGCCAGATAAATGTCACAGTAGAAAGACAGCAATAATCAGCTCATATAAATTGCTGGACTCTTTTGTTTTATATGTAAAATATTCAGTAAGGAGTAAACAATTAAATTGTTGATCGTGTTTTTTGTGCGATCAAAGGTATAATCTGCCTTTTCAATACAACGAAGTAAATTAAATGATGAACGATAATAACAGCACACTTAAAGACTTTTTAGCGCAAGCCAAACCAAACCAAGCTTTATGGGCACTGCAAGACAAAGATAGTGAAGGTTGGGTGGTACTTGATTCTATTGCTTATGAAAATACTGAAGTGATGCCACTTTGGTCAAGCGCTGAATTAGCTCAACAACATTGTATTGAAGAGTGGGAAAATTATACCCCTTGTGAAATTTCATTATCAAGCTGGTTTGAGTTTTGGCTTGAAGACTTAAGCCAAGATGGCGTTATTGTTGGTATAAATTGGCAAGGCGATGATAACTGTTTAGAAATGGAATTGGCTGAATTTACGCAAGAATTAGCTGAAATTGAGTCTTTAAAATAACACTTACCACTATATTTATTATTTTTTTAAGTTTGATCCTGAGAACACCAAAAGCGGCAGGGCAATGAGAACCAGTTGTTGTAGTGAAAAGCAGGGATAATATACTTCCAACTTTCTGTTAAGAAAAACCGTTGTCGAAGGATGACGGTTTTTAGCTGTTTACGGCAAAATAATTAAATTGTAGCAACTACTATTTATTAACTTCCTGCGTTTACCCTGTTATTCGCACATAACTTATCTTTTGGACATTCTATCTAAACATATTCTGCACGTAAGTAAAGTTATTGAATTTATCAAAAATTAGTTTGTCATCAGGATATATCAGCCATTTTATCATTGGTAATGCTTGTGTTATCACCAAAATTAATTTTACCCATATTTTGGTAAGTCACCATGATTGCGATTTAATTTAAATTGGTAACATCGAATGGTTGACAATTTATTTTATATTGGTTAGTTTGTGTTCATTAATAAAATATTCAAATTATATTTTTTTGATAAAAACATGAAAATAATAAACCTCTGGGGAGATGGAAAATGAAACTTAATAAAATTAGCGAAGCAATAAATGTTTATAGCAAGGTGTCTTTAAAGCGTGCGCTTTACACCACTGCGCTTTTTTCATTATTAGCAGCGCCTTCATATGGCGCAGAAAGTACAGATAAAGAAACTAAATCGAAAACTCCTGATATTGAAATCATTCAAGTAACAGGCTTGCTCGGTAGTTTGAAAGCTGCCTCGCTACTTAAACGTACAGATGGCCGAATTGTTGATGCAATTGTGGCAGAAGATATTGGTAAGCTGCCAGACAATAACATCGCAGAAGCGTTACAACGTATTACTGGTGTATCAATTAATACAGATTTTGGTGTAGGTGATAGTGTTTCAATTCGTGGCTTGCCTCAAAACCGTGTTGAATTAAATGGACGTTCTACTATTGGTGACTCGCGTGACGGCATAAGCCTACAAGATTTTCCATCAAGCTTCTTAAAAACTGTAGAAGTAGTTAAATCACCAACTGCTGATATGATAGAAGGGGCTTTAGGCGGAACAGTAAGTATGAAAACTGTTCGTCCATTAGAGTTAGAAAAACTCACCGCTGCTATGTCTTTAGATGCCGAATATGCAGATAAAACTGAAAATATAGCACCTATTTTTAGTGGTTCAATTGGTAATAATTGGGATTTAGGTAGTGCAGGTACTTTTGGTGCAATCGCAATGCTTTCTTACCAAGATCGTGAAATTCGTCAAGATGAATTTATAAGCCGCGAAAATATTCAAGATATTGATATTAACGGTTTAACTGCTAACAATCCAAGCGGTAACTTTGTATCAAGAGACCAGCATACAATAGAGCAATATGTTGAAAGCCGTAAACGTACCGCGGTAAATTTATCATTGCAGTGGGCGCCAGAATCAGGCGAAGGCATGTTTTACCTTGATTTAAATAAAACAAAACGTTCTGGTGAACAAGCGGGTAGCTCAGTACTAGGTGTAGTTGGTGCATTACAAACAAACAGTGAAACCAGCCAAGATGCTCATGGACAAATAAACAACTATACACTCGTTAATGATTTTGCCATTCCTAAAACCTATAGTGATTTTCGTGAAACCGATTCATATTCTCATGCACTTGGTGGGGAATGGAGTTTAGCAGAAAACATCCTGCTTTCTGGTGAGATAGCTATTGCCTCTTCAAAAAGTGTTCGCCCAGATTCTGAATTTACTTTGCGACCTATTGAGCAATCTACAGGTAACACACATGTATATAATGGTGTTTTCTTTCAAGAAGGAAACAAGCTTCCTAGCATTATACATTCTGATCCTAATGCATTTACTAGCGCTGAAAATTTAGCGTTACGTACTTTTAAACATCAGCTTAAATTAACCGATAATGCTGAAAAAGCTTACCGATTAGATTTAGCTATTGACGAACCGCTTGGTTATGAGTGGATATCTAAACTGAAAGTGGGTGTTCGCGCGACAAAACGTGATTATGAATATAATGAGTCTAAAGTTGAAATAAAAGACATTTACAAAAAAGCATTTAATGACTCTGACGGATCATTAGCAACGTTATGGATTGATGACTTTAATGCTATGTTTCCAGGAAGTTATACCACAACAAGTTATGCCAATTCTTTTGATCAACTAGGTCAAACGGGTCAAAATGATTTGTTAACGTTTGCTAATTATAATGGTTTATCTAACGCAGCCAATACGTTTGATCAACTTCAGCAACTCCTTGCAGGTACTAACTATGCCACAACAGGTACTCTAGCCGATAATTTAAAAGCTAATGATGGTGCTTTCCGTGATATTACCGAAGATACTTCAGCCATTTACATGTCTGCTTACTTAGATTTTGATGAAATTACTGCCATTGTTGGTGGTCGTTATATTAAAACAGATCTTAAATCAGCGGTTATTATTGATGGTTCACAGGTTAAGGGCACTAATAAATATAATGACTTTTTACCAAGCTTAAACGTTACATATAACGCTACAGACGATACTGTTGTTCGATTTGCTGCAGCAAAAGTTATGCGTAGAGCCGATTTTAATCAATTAAGTCCTGCATTTGTTGTAGATAATTCAATTGTTACTGCTACTCAAGGTGCTATTGCATTAGACCCATTCCGCGCTACTCAGTTTGATTTATCTTTAGAGCATTATTTTGGCGAAGGTAACATGGTTTCGTTCGCAGTGTTCTATAAAGATGTTGAGTCATTCTTAGCTAAAGAGTCTACTTGTGTTGCAGATTCAGCAGCATCGGGTGCCAATGTGACTGAATGGCAAGATGTTTGTCAACTTGATACGGTTGGCGTAGACAATCCTAACTTAGTTTTCTCTAACACTACACAATACAATGATGCAGATGGTTTTGCTCATGTGTCTGCGTTAAGAGATGCTGGCCTTACTGGTATTGATACTCAAAAAGATACCAATGGTGAAAAAGGTAAAGTTCAAGGCTTTGAGATTGGTTATCAGCAATTCTTTACATTTTTACCTGATGCTTGGTCTGGTTTAGGTGTTAGTGCAAATTACACTTATGCAGATAGTGAGCAGCCGAATGGTAATCCGTTATTAGATATTTCTAAAAACACATTCAACTTGCAAGCTTTTTGGGAGTATGAAGGTGTTTCTACTCGCTTAGCATACAACTACCGTGACAGCTTTTTAGACACTGAAGACGAAAAACGTGTTAGACCAATTAGTGCTACGGGTGCAATTAACGGTACTCCAGGTACTGAAAATTTAGTTTATGGTAATAACTATCGTGATAGTCGTGGTCAATTAGATTTCTCAGCAAGTTGGGATATTGACGAGCACTTTACTGTTGTTGCTAACGCTACCAACTTAACCGGTGAACCTTCTATATATATTACTGATTTAGGTAGCCCTTGGAAATATACGGAAGCAGATCGCCGATACTCTATAGGTATACGCGCTAAGTTTTAATAACACTAGTTATAAGCTGTTAAAGGGGAACAGTTGAACTAAGTACCCTTATAGTAGTTTAGGAAGTATATGGAGCTTGTTCAAATTAAACAGGCTCCAATTTTAAAATAGAGTATTAATAAATTTCTTTGTACATATTCACTTAAATATTTTCAAAGTTTTTATTGTTACCAATAACCAAAAATTGGTTGACAATAAATATGGTTTTGGTTAGTATTTAATTGCTCCTATTATTAATTGCTTTAGTTAAATAAGAGTTTCCAAGCAAATATAAGTGTTAATTTTAAATTATTGTCACTTTTAATTACTACTTACATTTGCTTGATAATTAGATGATAGGTTATTACCAAAATAATATATTACGCACACCGATGAGGTGAGCAATTTAAACATCCAGATAAATAGATACTAATAAAGTTAGGAGTTAGATATGACAAAACCTATCATAGGTTTCATCGGCCTTGGCCTTATGGGCGGCAACATGGTTGAAAACCTACAAACACGTGGTTTTCAAGTAAATGTAATGGATCTGAATAAAGATGCTGTTGCTAAAGTTATTGCTCGCGGCAATGCTACAGAAGTTTCTTCAGGTAAAGAACTAGCTGAAAAAAGCGACATTGTGATGCTTGCACTTACTACTTCAAAAATTGTTGAATTAGTTGTTTATGCCGAAGATGGCATTTTAGCGGGTATGACTGAAGGCAAAACATTAATTGATTTCGGTACTTCTATTCCAGATTCTACTCGTAAAATTGGTGCTGCCCTTGCTGAGAAAGGCTGTGGCATGATCGACGCTCCTTTAGGTCGTACTCCTGCACATGCTAAAGACGGTTTGTTAAACATCATGGCTGCTGGCGATATCGATACTTTTAACAAAGTTAAGCCTGTTCTTGACGAGCAAGGCGAAAATGTTTTCCACCTTGGCGCTCTTGGTGCTGGTCACACAACTAAGTTAATTAATAACTTCATTGGTATGACTACTGTTACCGCTATGTCACAAGCCTTTGCTGTTGCAAAAGCTGCTGGTGTTGATGGGCAACAATTGTTTGACATTATGTCAGCGGGTCCATCTAACTCACCGTTCATGCAATTCACTAAGTTCTACGCGGTAGACGGTGAAGAAAAACTAGGTTTCTCTGTTGCTAACGCAAATAAAGATTTGGGTTACTTCAACCAAATGGTTGCTGATTTAGGTGGCGAATCTCTAATTGGTCAAGGTACTTCTGCTAACCTACAAGCTGCTGTTGATGCTGGCTTAGGTCAAAATGACGTTCCAGTAATTTTTGATTACTTCAAAACTAAATTTGACAAGTAATTCAAGTTTGATGGGATTGTAGATATTATACACTCTGTTAGGCCTCTCTTTGAGAGGCCTTTTTTTTACTTTAATTTTTATATTAAAAATAATTGCCATATTAAATGTAATGCTTTTTTGGGGAATGTATAAAAGTATCAATTCTTACCAGTAAATATGAATGTTATACCAATTCCATTAAATTTCTTCTCAACTCATAGCTATGTCAGAGAAGTTAGAACAAATAAAATTTGTGCTGGTATAGTCATTCTATATCTAATAAATTTGTGCCGTTATCTCTTTCCTGACAAGCTCCCAATGGCGAGTTTTAAAGGCTTACATACTTCGTTATTGATTTTGATAAGGACGCTGCATGGATGGTGTTCTAGAGAATGCAGGAGCATATTCTCCTGAATAACCATTATCATCAATCAATGCCTTGACTCTAAACCTTTTAACTCTCGCTGAGTGGGAAATAACTTAATGGACTTGGTATTCTTCAGCGCCGACAAGACTTAGGTGTTCGAGCAATTGATAAGGTGTTTGATCTAAGGGGTGTTATTTTTATTCACCTATTTGTTCAAATGCATACAGCTAGATATTTTGCTATTTATCACGGTAAAAAGAGCGAAAGTCGCACTCAAATAGCACGCCCTGACCTACAAAGTAAAAACAAAAAAAATGCCGCTATTAATTAGCGGCATTTTTAACACAATGTTTAAAACATTAATCTACATCTGAAAGATGATTAGTCTTGTTTAACTGTTGCTTCGGCAGAACTAGAGTAAGTAGTACTTAGATCGTCACCCGCAGCGTAAGTTTCAAAGTCTTCAGACAGAACTGCAGCATCTGTTGCATCAGCAATCACGATGTCATCAGCTAGTAATTCTTTAGCTGACTCTTTCGAAGAACTACCAATACGTATTTGATACGTTTCTGTTGCTGTACCTGTATTAATTGCAACATAAGGACCGTAGAAGGTTGTACCGCCATCAATTGAAAGAGAGTAACCTGTTGCAGTCCATTTAAGCACTACATCAATATCAGTATCATCTGTATACGTTAAGCCATCAATGGTTTGTTGAGATTTTGATGCATCACGATATTTAACAGCGCCCTTACTAAAGACAATTTCACCTGTTAGGTTACTTGAAGAGGCAGAGCCACCGTAAACACTAATATAAGCGGTATTATCTTCAGAAACACCTTCTGTAGCAGTGAAGCCAGCAATAGCTTGTAACTTAAGGGTCGTAGAAATAGAACCTTCAGCAAGTGCAGCCGTTGTTAAACGTAATTCAGCATCAGCCGTTGTTGATGTATCAGCCATTCTTGCAACAAGGTTTATCGAGCTATCAATGCTTCTTACTGTTGCTTCAGCAGAGCTAGAATAAATCGTACTTAAATCTTCACCATCAGCATATGTTTCGAAGTCCTCAGACAGTACTGCCGAATCTGAACCATCAGCAATCACGATGTCATCAGCTAGTAATTCTTTTGCTGACTCTTTCGAAGAGCTACCAATACGTATTTGATACGTTTCTGTCGCTGTACCTGTATTAATCGCAACATAAGGACCGTAAAACGTTGTGCCACCATCAATTGAAAGTGAATAACCTGTTGCTGTCCACTTAATAACTACATCAATATCGGTATCATCAAAATAAGTTAAGCCTTCAATGGTTTGTTGAGATTTTGATGCATCACGATACTTAACAGCGCCCTTACTAAAGACAATTTCACCTGTTAGGTTACTTGAAGAGGCAGAACCACCGTAAACACTAATATAAGCGGTATTATCTTCAGAAACACCTTCTGTAGCAGTGAAGCCAGCAATGGCTTGTATCTTAAGGGTTGTAGAAATAGAACCTTCAGCAAGTGCAGCCGTTGTTAAACGTAATTCAGCATCAGCCGTTGTTGATGTATCAGCCATTCTTGCAACAAGGTTTACACTAGTTCCCGCTAGGGTTCTAACCGTTGCTTCAGCAGAGCTAGAATAAATCGTGCTTAAATCTTCACCTTCGGCATAAGTCTCGAAATTCTCAGAAAGCACTGCCGAATCTGCTTCATCAGCAATGACGATGTCATCAGCTAATAATTCTTTTGCTGACTCTTTCGAAGAGCTACCAATACGGATTTGATACGTTTCTGTTGCTGTACCTGTATTAATCGCAACATAAGGACCGTAGAATGTTGTGCCACCATCAATTGAAAGTGAATAACCTGTTGCTGTCCACTTAATAACTACATCAATATCGGTATCATCAAAATAAGTTAAGCCTTCAATGGTTTGTTGAGATTTTGATGCATCACGATACTTAACAGCGCCCTTACTAAAGACAATTTCACCTGTTAGGTTACTTGAAGAGGCAGAGCCACCGTAAACACTAATATAAGCGGTATTATCTTCAGAAACACCTTCTGTAGCAGTGAAGCCAGAAATGGCTTGTATCTTAAGGGTTGTAGAAATAGAACCTTCAGCAAGTGCAGCCGTTGTCAAACGTAACTCAGCATCAGCCGTTGTTGATGTATCAGCCATTCTTGCAACATTGTTGTCACCTGTAGCTACAACTACGGTGCCTGTAATTGTGATTGCTAATTCAGCGGTAGTACCATCAAAGGATTCAATGGTAAATGTATCTATTTCACTTTCACCCACAACAAGTGCAGCAATAGTTGGATTGGTGGTATCGAGGGTATAGGTCCATGAGCCATCATCTAATATTGATAATGTACCGTATGTACCCATTAGGGTTGTCTGAACAATAAAAGCTTCGCCATCATCTGGGTCAAGTACGCTTACTTCACCTGTTGCCGTTGCCTCATCACCTGCAATTCTTCCAGTCAAACCAAAGAATACTGCTGGCGTAGGCTCTACTGTACCACCTGCATCGAATACAGTAACTTCTGAGTAAATAGCCAAACCATACAAGCTGTCAGTACCATCTAAAGTATCTGTTACATCATAACCTTCAAAGTCATCTGAAAATACACTTGTAGTACCAGCGGTATCAGAAAATACTTCAATGTTATCTACGTAGAAAGCGCCAAAAGGAATAGTTCTGTCATTATCACCGAATCTGAATTGGATAGCTTTCACACCGTCAGCAAACCACTGGTCCAAACTTGTAAAGTCAGAATCAACAACCGCAGCAGTAGAGAAAGCCCCCCCACCAATCACTTCTCCATCAATAGCAACAGTAATTTGCTCAGTCGCATCTAAATCCCATGTGATTTCTACATCATAAAACTGATCTTCAACAAATGGTGCAGTGATCATATTGCCAGGGTAAGCCGTACTGTCAGTATTTCGAACAAAGAAACGAGGGGCTATTGGAGTTTCAGAACCGTCCTCGTTAAGTGTAGATTGCTCGCCTTGAATACGTAAGTCGATTAACGACTCACTAGAGCTACCAGATGAACCATAAAGGGTAATATAAGCATCTTTATTATTTCCATCGCTACCTAGTGCAACACTTTTGGAGATTGACGCGCTAAGTTTACCTTGACGTAAATTATCTACGCTAAATCTAATTTCACCTGTATCGCCACCTGTATCAAGAATTTTAACAACTTGAGTTAGTGCAGCAATACGGATATCAATTTGAGCTGTGGTGCCATCAATAGAAGCGATAGTGATTGAATCATTTACAGAGTCACCTAGTTCAAGGTTCGCTAAAGTATCGTTTGCAGTGTTAACCGTGTACGACCAGCTACCGTTGGAGCTGATACTAAATGTACCATAATCAAGTGCTACATCGGTTTGCGCAACAAAAGCGTCTTCTTCAAAGTTTGGATCAATAATGGTTACTAAACCAGTTAATGGATCCGTAGCAGTATTTTGCACAGTACCTGCAAGCACACCTTCAATGATTGCTGCAACAGGGTCATTGTTATAACCCACAGCAGAGCCAATTACGTCAAGTAAGCCCTCATCAACAGAGTCAGCAACTTGTGAAGTAGTTTGCAAATTAGTTTGTGCTGTTTCGAGTGCAGTTAAATACTCTTCAGAAAAACTGCCATCAGCAAGATCAATAGCGACACCTTCAATAACCGCAGATATGTCCGCGTCTGCATTGTCTGCATCAAGTTGAGATAAAAGTGCTAACACAGAGCCATACCTGTCTGCATTTTCAGCGCCATCGGCACCAAGGTCAACAATACCAACTGCAGTAGGAAGCACTTCTGTAACATCGAAACGAATGCCAAAGCGAGAGTTAATTAATTTAGCTTGTTCAGTAAAGGTGTTTAAATCAGTGCCTGCGTTTTGAACTGCCATTTCTGTCAATGGTGATACTACATATGAAGGCGCTGGCGTTTCCGCGCTACCTTCAACAACATTAACCACTGATCTAAGTGCAGGCGCATTTAAAGTTTGGCCTGTTGATTCATCCATGTAAGTACCGTTGGTACACGAAATGAGCCCCGTGCCAGCAATATGAATATTGGTAAATGCAATACCACCTGTATCATCAGAGATTGCAGTGCCTTGCGCAGGAAGAACCGCAGTACCACTGTCATTAACTGCAAATATGTCACAACTTGCACCGCTCACGGGACCTTTAACAATGTTAGCATTAACATCTAAAGTAGGGCTAATAACAGGCGTAGATGCACCAACACCTTCAGTAAAGCCTGCATCATCGGTATATCTAGCCGAAACAGAAATGACTGTGCCTTCATCTGCTTCGGTAATTGTGTATGATGTGCCGGTAGTGCCGGTTGACCAAACATAGGTAATCGTGTCTGCTTGAATTCCGTCTGCATCAGTAGCTAATGCTGAAAGTGAGGCGCCAGCGAAAAAATCGCTTCCGGTTATTTCGATGCTACCACGGGTATTGCCATCCAGTTGAGCACTATCACCACCACCACAACCTACTAAGGTTGTCGCGATGATAACGGATATAAGTGATTTTTTAATCATGTTGTCTACTCCAAAAATTTTTATTTTTTCAAATTTAGCTTGTTTTAACTAAGTACTTGGCTTGGCTAGTACTTAACGCTGATACCTGCGAATAGGCGAGGACCGTAGTCACTCACTTGACCCAAGTTACCTTTAACAAAGAAGTCATCAGAACGAGGTTCGCTTAACAAGTTAATTGCAGAAAATTTAACACGAACGTGTTTATTAATTTTGTAAGAAGCACGAGCTTCCCAAACATTTGCCTCATCAACATAACGCAGTCTTGTGCCGTTAGAGGTGTATGGTTGGAAGTATTTGCTACGATACTTGTAGATAAGTGCGGTATCAAAGTCGCCAATTTGGTAGTAAACCTGACTATTGAATACATGCTTAGAAAAACCTGGTACCGAGCCTGGAGCAACAATACCTTCGGTAAGCTGAGTGGTAACACCATCAAGATCGGTAGTAAAGGTATCGCCGTAGAGACTATCTTCAAACTCATAGGTTGTATCTGCATAGTTATAACCAAACTTCACACCAATGCCAGAATCCCATCGATACGAAAATGACGCTTCTAAACCATAAAGGTCACTTTTTTCGTCAGTAGTGACTGAATTAGTAATAGGTAAAGCAACTTCCACACCGTCTACGACAAAAGTTTCTAACACTGTTTGTTGTTGGAAACCGCCATTGAATTGCTTGTAGTAAACACCAAACGCTACAATAGAGTCTTCGGTCGGGTACCATTCGACAGCAGCATCATAGTTCCATGACATTAATGGTTGAAGATCAGGGTTACCAGGACCAGCAACACCAACTAACAAGTCTTCAACTGATAGAGGATCACTTGTATCTTCTATGAACGAGCGACTAAAACCTAAATCAGATGGATCTGCACGAGACATACCACGGTAAATACCAGCTCTTAAAAGGACATCCTCGCTATAATCAACAACTAAGTTAAAACTTGGTAATACTTCTGTGTAATCACCACCACCAACAATCTTTTCAATAGAATCGTTTGTTACTAGACTGAACACACCTAACTCATCAATATTAACGTCAAAACCTTGTCTAAAGCCAATAGAAGTTACGTCAGTATTTACTACACGAACACCAAAGTTACCACGAATAAATTTACCAAACATTTCAGTGTCGTAGTTAAGCATAGCGTAAGCAGATGTTGTTTTTTCAGTTACATCAATAGTACCTGCATTTGCGTATTCAACCTCTGGGTATGCGAATTCGCCCCCTTGAGATGCTACCATTGTTTGAGAGAAACATTCGTTATTGTAAGTTGCCCACGAAGAGCCTGTACCGCTTTCAATAACATTACCTGAGCTGTCTATATTGGTGATAATATTACCGTCAGAAACACTTGATAAAAAGCTCGACTCAGGGAAGTCTATTTGACAACTTTGAAGTGCGTCGATGGCCGATGTTTCACCTTCATCTAACTCAAATTGATTTCTTGAACCATTACCGTTAGTTCCACCAAATTGAACAAATGACAGTTCAGACACTCGAACTCCACCTTTAATGCTAGTAAAAACATCGCCGCCAAGTTTGTAGTCAAAATCAACTCGTGCACCCTTAATTATGTTGTCACGTACATTTTCTCTATCTATGCGGGTACGAAGATCACTAGTAAAGTTCGAAATATCAGTAACATCAAAATCCGTTGTTGTGAATGCAGGAATATATTCACCTAAATCCCAAGAGAAGGACGGACGAGAGCTAGTTCTTCCTCGGTTTGATATTTGTAGTTCTTCACGGCTTGTTTTAGAATAGCCAAGGTCAACAGTAATCTTTAGATCATCAGAGTAATAATGTTCAACGTTCAATCCGTATCCACGATAGTTTTCTTCACGCGAAAACTGCTCGCCTGCGGATTCGATACGTTCTTCACCCTCCCAATGCAGAATACCACCAACATCGTTTGTGATCAGATTTTGGCCCGTTACGCCCGGTGTAACACGCTTTTGCAAGAAGATTAAATCATGACGAGATTCAGCTTGAGTACGATCTGAAATTTGCGCGTCTAAATTGATATCCCACTTATCTGAAGGTTGGTATTGTACAGCAAAGAATAAAGCGTCTCTTTCATCAGATGTTTCGTTTTGACGAAAGCTTCGGCTTGAGCCAGTAAATGCGTATGGCGTACCTGCATCTACTGCTTTACCTGTGGCCGGATCAATTGCAGTATTATAACCTTCGTTACGCGAACCATTAACCCCATCTTCACAGTCACCTGCTCCACTGCGGAAGAAGCCAGTATTAGTATTTGTTGGATCATTCAAACATGCCCACAAAGATGAGCCTGATGGGCTTGAGCTTCGATACTCAGCTTCTGGCTGGCTGATATCTTGACGTTGCCAACCCACACTCACACCAAGTGCTTGACCGTTATTTAATTCAAACTGGTCAACATAACTTAGTGTTCCACGGTAGCCCAAATCCCCTTGAAGTGAATTATCAACGTTTGCTTGGTCAGGGTTGTAGTTACCTTTTACTTCAGCCTGAATACGTTGTTTACCAAAATCTAAAGGCTTAAGTGTCTCCAGGGTAATAACACCGGCAACCCCACCTTCAATCATGGAAGCATCTTGCGTTTTATAAATAGCCACTTTCTGCATCAACTCTGATGGGAACTGAGAAAAGTTAACTGAACGGTCACCACTACCATTGGTAGCTTCACGGCCATTAATGTGAGTTGCACTTAAGAATGGGCCTAAACCACGAATACTGATTTCAGTAGCGCCACCATTTTCACGGTGAGATGATGCACCCGTTAATGTCTCTAGCGCCTCACCAATTGACAGGGCAGGTAAATCACCAATATCTGAAGCAGATAAACCGTCAACAACGGTGGTACTTTCTCGCTTTATTGCAATTTGGTCCTGAATTGTTCTACGAGTACCAACAATTTCAACAACTTCTATATTACTTTCAGCTTTATCTATACTTTCAGTTTGCGCTTCTTGTGCTGTTGCCGAAAATGCAAAAGTACTAGCTACCGAAGTGATAACGGCAGCTTTCACCCATTTTGCTGTGGGTGAAAGCCTAAACTTCCCTATTTTATGGATGGGTTTTGTTTTATTTATTAATTTTAAATACATACCATATTCTCCGCTTTGTTATATCTGTTATATTGATTATTGCAAGCATGTTAATGCCAATTATTTGTTATATTTATTATCGCAAGCAGGTTACTGCTATTTAATAATTATATTTATATTAGGGTATATTCATTTCAACAGACGTAACCCAAACCAAAATTCAACCTATGCATTAAAATGCACTTACCAAAAAATATAACCAATAATTGTAGTTACGAGTTACAAATGAAAAATTGATGGGTTAACTGCGCTAAAACTTATATCCCTTATGTATGTTATGGATATGATAGAAAGTGGCTTGCACATAATCACCATCAGCGCCGCCATTGTTTTGATTATAAACGCCCGCTTTAAAGTACATATACTGGTTACCAACACTATAACCACTATCTTTCATATCGTAATACTTAGTAATATTAGGTTTACCTTCCCTGATTATAGTGACGAACAACACTTCGTCTTCGACTGAAATTTTATAAGAGAATTTTTCGTTCAAGGCGATGCCGTCATCAGGATCTGACAAAGTATGGGAACGTGAGCCAATCATATTTATCCAAATATCATCACCATCATTTATTTCATGGGCAAAATAAATAGACCCTTTTGAGTTGCCTGGTAATTTCCGATAATATAAACGAATGGGTTCATCATCCGTAGCGTGAATTTGTCCGATGATCACGCGTCCAACCTTTTTTTCTTCACCTGTGGTAGATACTCGGTTCACGGCCAAAGTCGCTTCCAAACTGCCTTCGATAGCGCCAGACTTAGCTTTCATCGAGCCATGTGCACCACCGAAAACCCAGTTATTCTTAGTCATACCTTTGACTTTAACTCGACTATTACCTCTTCGTAGCATTTCACGTAGTTCGGTTCTCGCATATTTTGTGTTTTTTGAGGTCTTAGCGCCCACGTTCGGGCAAGCGAATACCAAGCCACCATCATCTGTTGTGTAAAAAAAAGGCTTTAAGTTGAAGCCTTTAGCTAATGATTTTTCATAGACGGTATCAGCTTTTTTATCTTTGTTGAGATCGGTTGGCAACGTTAACGACCAATCGAGTAAGTCAAAATTTTCACTTGGCTTTTTGAGCGGATCAAGTTTTGACAAATCTCCCAGTAAAACACCTTCAGGTAGGCTACTGTGCGACTTAGAAATAAGGATTTTCCCCTCAATTTCCTGAGCATGGAGTGATGCGCTAAAAACAACTAAACCAAAAACTAGCAAAGCAAAAACGTCGCTCATTTTCTGCTGTAAATGACGATAAGACTTACATGTGTGGATATTGAAATACTTCATAACTTTTGTTCTCTTTGCTATATCTGTTCGTGTACTTTTCTGTTTAACTATTTTCAACTCTTACATAAAGTATCCGTACGCCCAGCATATAGTGGCGCATCTGCACATGAAATTAACTAATCCTGAAAAAGTAATAAAAAGAGATAATACTTTGTTTCTAATAAACAACAAAAATCACCTGATTTCGTTGTTAAAATAAGCAGAGCTCTTTGTTGTATATCACTAAATAACTATAATTAATTGTTATTTATAGAATCATATATAACTTACCTAGCACAGATGCCAGCTTACCAATTCATTTACATTGGCATTTTTACATTGAATGTAATATAACCACCGCAACAGTGGATTGTCAACCAAAATAAAGAAATAAACATTACCAAAAATGAGGTATTGGTTGTAACACTGGTGTAGCAGAGACTAATACGCTGGTTTACCACATTTGCATACAATGAAAAAAAACTAATTGAATAATATTACCAACTAACAGAATAAAGTTGGCAAGTGATGTGGTTGCATTACTAATTAATGGTGTGATGAGATTACAGCTCAGAGCTAATATCGGTATGATTGATTGGTCAGCCAAAATGTATTGTTCTATCATTTCCAATGATAGGAAGACCAATTTTGATAAAAAAAATAGCCTTCTTTAATTTGGGAAACTTTGATTTTAATACGAATACTAGGGTAGACTGCCTCAATCAGGTACTTAATAAGCTATGGTGAGTTAATTAGGCAGGTAACCAGAATGACTGTTTTCTATTTTATAGAAAGTAGCTTGCACATAATCTTTTGGATCCCCGGTGCTATTTTGGTTATAAACTCCGGCTTTAAAATACATATATTGGCCACCGCGGTCATATCCACTATCACTCATATCTACCGTCTCAGATATATCAGCATGACCTTCTCTAATGATTGTTAACGTTAATTGATTGCCTTTTACTGAAATGTGGTAACCAAACCGTTCATTTAATTTAATACCATTGGATGGATTGTCAGCACTTTGAGATCGGGTACCGATTAATTCTCTATAAATATCATCGCCACCATTTAATTCATGCGCTAAATAAAGTGAACCTTTATCATTCTGTGGTAATTTTCGATAATAAATTCGAATGGGTTCGTCATCATTAGCGTGAATTTGTCCAATAATGACACGGCCAACTTGAGATTTTTCACCCGTAGTCGTTACATGGTTCACAGCTAGTTCAGCTATCAGGTCACCATCAACACCACCTGCTGCCAATTGTTCATCATTTGATGCACTAGAGAACACCCAATTATTACCATTTATGCCCTGAGTACTAATGCTTGTATCTCCGCGCCTTAACATTTCTCTTAGTTCTGTACGGGTATATTTAGTATTTGAAGATGTTTTAGCTCCTTCAATGGGTGATCTAAAGACTAATCCACCTTCGGCGTCTTGAAAGAAAAACTCTGCATTAAAATAATTATCATTAAGCTCTTGTTCTTTAATGCTTTGTGCTTTTGAGTTTGAACTTTCATCAACAGGGATACTGAGATACCAATCATCTAATTCAATGGTTGATGTAACATCAGCACCACAACCAAACGCTTCAATCTCGACAATATGGCTACTATCATCAAAGGTATTCCCTTTAGGTATTATTTTTATATAACGCGCTGTGGTTTCAGTTGTTTCGATATATTCTGATCGCGTAGTGGCTTGGTTACTTAATTCATCACTTAACACGGATATCCAATTAATTTTATCCTTCGAAACCTCCATGTCATAACTATAGCTACGGCTGTCTTCATTAAGCCAAGTAATCGAAATACCTTTAACTAACATCGGTGCGTCTAGGGTCAAAACTAATGATTGATCATTTTCGGATGTTGACCAACGTGATTCAGACATGAAGTTACTGTCAATTGTATTGCTTGCGCTATAGTTCTCTATTTCATGAGTTGTAGTAGCGTCAATAAAGTTAAGTTTTGCTAAGCCATCACAAAAGATGTCTTGCTGAGGATAATTAATAATAACCGGATCTTCAATAATAATTTCATCCTCAACTTCTGGAACAGTTGACGAGTTGCAACCAAATAAAAATAATAAACAGCAAACATAAACAACCAATAAATTTGAAGACACTACACACCTCTAATGTAAATAAAACAAAAGGTATATTACCAATATTGACGTTATTGTAAACCAATAACTTTGATTGGTGATATTTTGTGTCTTGTTTTATTTTAATTTGTAAATGGATATTGATGCAGCATTTTCTGAACATAACCGATAACTAGTTCAACGAACAATTAGATGCAATTACGCAGAATATATTGAGGGCTCGGTGTTAAGTGACTTGGTAACGGAAGTTATGGAAGAGGAAAGGGAAGGATTACCTAAGCAAAAAAGCGGTTGAAGTGTAATCCTTTAATTTAGCTAAAAAAATGAGCCTATGATTAATGTATGCTTATTCGCTAAATAACTACGTTAGTAGTGCTAGTTAGTTATATCGGCTGAATTAGGAATAGAATAAAGTCCACGTTTTTCGCTATTTTTTAATTTAATTTCTTCTAAAGCTCTAGTTTCTACAGCATCAAATAAAGCGTTAATAAGACGATTGAAATGGCTATGCATCGCTGTTCTGGCGTGCGTGGCATCGCCTGATTTTAATGCTTGATAAATAGCGGTATGTTCTGCGATTGTCTTTGAATTATCTTTACTACACACACTTTCATAATCGTTAATTATTTCAGGTGTTGATGAACGTAGTTTCCAAAGGTTTTCTGTCGATAATATCATCGCGTTATTTCGTGTGGCATGAGCAATTATTTGATGAAACTCTTTGTCTGCAGCATCTATATAATGGCCATTTTCCATATCTACTAACGTTTGATGTAGACGTGCTAATTCATCTTCAGTAATACTAGTAGCTGCAATAGCGGCAACCTCACCTTCGATCAATGCTCTCGCTTGAGTCACTTCAAAAGCATTAACTTTTTCCTTTGAAGAAGGTTGGTTAACCGATTTTAAAACATAAACACCTGAGCCTGTTTTAACTTTAACTTTTTCCCTAACTTCTAGGGCTATAATAGCCTCACGTATAGTTGGTCTACTTACGTTATAGGTTTCAGCTAGTTCTCGTTCAGGAGGTAAACGGCTTCCTGGAGAGTAAACTCCTGAATTAATTGATGCTTCAATCTTTTCAACTATACTCCAAAACAACCTTCGGTTGCTCATGTTAGCTCCTTATTTTGTAACAAAAATTGATGTTCTATCTTTCTAATGATATAGATTTTTTCTTTTTAGGCAACGTTATTAATAAATTTATTATGTATTTTTTATATTTTGGTAAATACACAATATTCATTAGAAACATTTGAACCCAACGATTTTGTTACCAATATTGGTTCGGTTATTTGTTATTGGTAATGTAAATTGGTTGACAAAATGATTGTATGTTGGTTAAATCATACTCATTAGGTTTATTTAAAAATTAAACACCTATTTATGTCTAGCAAGAACATGAAAGTGAATAGATAAAAATATTATAAATATTCGGGGATGTTAAAGTGAAATCAAATAAAATTAATCGCGTTTTAAGAATGATAAAAATGAAGCCACAGAGTAAGGCAGCTATATTTAGTTCTGCCTTATTAGTTATGATCGCGGCACCGACCTATGCAGCAGAGGCTGCAGAAGAAAAAGCGGCAGCAGCAAAGGTGGCAAAGACTGCAGAAGAAAGCGTAGCCGAAGGTCGTTCGATAGAGGTTAAAAACAAAGCGGGTGAAATAGAGGTTATTCAAGTTAGTGGCATGCGTGGCACCATGACTAGATCACTTAACGAAAAGAAAAACACCTCTGCTATTGTTGATGCTATAGCAGCAGACTTTGGTGATTTACCAGGTTTATCCCTATCAAATGTTATCGAAAATGTATCAGGGGCATCAGGCCATAGATTGAAGGGGAGCCAAAACGAAATATCCATCCGTGGTTTAGGCTCTTACTTGGGTTATTCTATATTTAATGGTGGAACTATTACCAATGCTGGCCCAGGGCGTGCGGTAAGCTTTAAAAAATTCCCGTCAGATTTAGTAGATAAAGTGGTTATTTATAAATCACAGCAAGCTAACTTAGTTGAAGGTGGTACACAGGAACTGTTGCTGCATACTCGTACACAGGTCGTAAAATTTTCTTAGGCGTTAAAGCAAGTTTTTAATCAGTCGTGAAAGTAGTTTCATTAGGGCTCTATATTACAGGAGTAGATAGAGTCCTAATTTTTTTAGTTATTATTAATCTAAGAGTCATTTATGTATCAAGTCAATAAACTTCAAATAAACAGCCTAATTGCTATTTCTCTTTTATGTACGTTATTCTCTGTACAGGCATTAGCTAAAGACTGGTTAGTAGAGACACCTAAAGCGTATAAAAAAGTAGTTAGCAAAGTTAAACCTGGTGATAGTATCGTTTTAGCCAATGGTACATGGCGTGATTTTGAAATTTTATTTAAAGGAAAGGGTACAAAGCAAAAGCCCATTACTTTAACCGCTGAAACTAAGGGTAAAGTAATTATATCGGGTCAATCTAATTTACGCCTAGGTGGTGAATATTTAGTGGTAACAGGGCTTGTATTCAAAAACGGTTATACACCAAGCGGTGCCGTTATTTCATTTAGACAAAATAAAGAAAACTTAGCCTATAATTCTCGCGTAACAGAAGTGGTTATTGATAATTTTAATAATCCAGACAAGCAAGAATCTGATTATTGGGTTGCCATGTATGGTCAACACAATCATTTTGATCACAACTACTTAGTAGGCAAACGTAACAAAGGCGTAACCCTTGCTGTTCGTCTTGATAGTAAAGAAAGTCAGCAAAATCAGCATGTCATTGAATATAATTATTTTGGTCCACGACCAATTTTTGGTTCAAACGGTGGCGAAACAATTCGTATTGGTACAAGTCATCATTCATTAACCGATTCATTAACACGTGTTGAAAATAACTATTTTGACCGTTGTAACGGTGAAGTAGAAATAATTTCAGTAAAATCTGGCAGAAACAAAATAGTAAATAACGTATTCTTTGAATCACGCGGTACGTTAACGTTACGTCATGGTCATGACAACCTTGTTGAAGGCAATGTGTTCTTCGGTAACGGTGTCGATCATACGGGCGGTATTCGTGTTATTAACGAAAATCAAATCATCAGAAATAATTACCTTGAAGGCTTAACTGGTTACAGATTTGGTAGCGGCCTTACCTTAATGAACGGTATTTATAATTCTCCTATTAACCGTTACAACCAAGTGGTTAATGCACTTGTTGAAAACAATAGTTTAATTAACGTTGCTCACATACAGCTTGCCGCTGGCAAAAGTAAAGAACGTACCGCGCCACCAATAGATTCTGTTATCCGTAACACCTTATTTGTAAATGATAACGCACTACAACCTTTTACAGCTTTTGATGATATTAGCGGTATTAAGTTTGAAGCTAATTTCGCTAATACTGATACTAGCTCAGTGATCAAGCAAGGTATTAATAAAACATCTGTCGAATTAAAAAGAGCCAGTAACGGTTTACTTTATCCTGTTGATGAAGCATTAAAAAATGTTGGTGCTAGTCGTTCATTATCACCTATTAGTAAACAAAGTGTTGGCCCAACTTGGTATAAAAAAGTGCCGCCAACTGTTGCTTTTGCTTCAGGTAAAACAATTAATGTAAAAGCAAATGGCGCAGCGTTAGTTAATGCAGTTAAAAATGCTAAATCAGGTGATGTGCTATTACTTGAAAGTGGTAATTATGCCGTCAGTAAACTCATTAAAATTGATAAAACAATAAGCATAAAAGCCAAGCAAACTAAAAAGGCATTGATTACTTTTGAGCGCACAGCATTGTTTGAAATGCACAATGGCGGCAGCTTAGCGATAGACGGGTTAGTTTTTAATGGTTCAGAAAGCCCAGATGCACAAGGTAATGCATTAATCAGAACGCAAAAATGGGGCATGATTGAAAATTATCGCTTAATTATGTCAAACAGTGTTGTTGATAATTTAATGATGAATCACTCGTTTCAATTTTTTGATTCAGGTAAAGGCGCTTTTGCTGACACCATTGAATTAACCAATAACCAGTTTTCAAATATAACTGGTGATGTTTTACGTTTAAATAAAGAAGTCGAAGACTTAGGTATATATAACGCAGAATATGTCATTTTAAAGAGCAATAAGTTTGATCATATTAAAGGCGCTTTAGTTAATCTTTATCGTGGTGGTACAGACGAAAGTACGTTCGGCCCACACTTGCAAATGGATAATAATCAGGTTTTAAATAGCGGTAAAAGCAAGCGTAATAAAACCCACGCAAGTGTTTATGTTCAAGGTGTTCAAGTTGTAAATATAAATAACAATGACTTTGAGAATTCTGCGGGTATCGTTGTCGACCATACCGTGGGAGAGCCTAAAACATTGATAAAAGATAACACTTTTAACAATACGCCTATGCCACTGGTAACTGAGTTATTTACTCATGGCGTTCCTACGGCAGTATTACTTAATAATAAACATCTTTAATAACACTTTAAAAACAAGTTAAGACATATTTATGAATTTTTCTAAAGAAAATACAAGTGCAAAGTCAGTATCATTGAATAAAAATTGGTTAGCTATTATTGCGATTTTTATTCTAGGATCTTTAGGGCTTAATCAACTTGCCATGGCTAGACCAAGTCCTAACCTTGTTATAACCACGGCCGATATTGATAATATGCGCGTGGCGATAACGCAAGAAGGAAAGTTTAAAAATACCTTTCTTGCCAAAAAATCATCGGTAGACAAACAACTAGCACAACCTATTGTTGTGCCAATTCCCAAAGATGGTGGTGGCGGTTATACCCATGAACGCCATAAGAAAAATTATAAATTAATGTACGATGCGGGCATTATTTTTCAATTAACTCAAGACAAGCACTATGCTAATTATGTACGTGATATGTTGCTTGAGTACGCAGCGCTTTATCCTACATTACCGTTACATCCTAAAAGAAAAATGGGTAAACAAAATCCCGGTAAATTGTTTTGGCAAAGCCTTAATGAAGCCGTTTGGCTAGTTTACACCAGCCAAGCGTATGATTTGATTTTACCATCGTTAACTGATGCTGAAAAAACGAAAATAGAAACGGGTTTGTTTCGCCCCATTGTTAAATTTTTATCAGTAGATTCTCCTGAAACCTTTAATAAAATTCATAACCATGGTACATGGACAACAGCTGCTGTAGGCATGACAGGCTATGTTTTAGGTGAATCTGAATGGGTTGAACAAGCGCTTTACGGATTAGACAAATCCGGAAAAGGTGGCTTTTTAAGACAATTAGACGAACTTTTTTCACCACAAGGTTATTACAACGAAGGTCCTTATTATCAGCGTTATGCGTTAATGCCTTTTGTTACATTTGCTAAAGCTATTCAAACTAATGAACCGCAACGTAAAATCTTTGAATATCGTGATGGTGTCGTTTTAAAAGCGATAGATACCACCATACAGTTAAGTTATAACAAATTATTCTTCCCGATTAACGACGCGATTAAAAGTAAGGGTATCGACACTATTGAATTGGTGAACGGCGTTACTATTGCTTATGGTTTAACTGGCAACGCAGGCTTACTTGATATTGCGAAGCAGCAAGGTCAAATAATTTTAACGGGCGATGGGTTAAAAGTCGCTCAAGCATTAGACAAAAATTTAGAACAACCCTATAAATTTAAGTCTGTTGCTTTTGGTGATGGTCATGATGGTAAGCAAGGCGCATTAGTTATCATGCGTCAAAATGTAGATGGCGAACAAGCGGTATTATTTAAACCTGCAGCGCAAGGTTTAGGGCACGGGCATTTCGATAAATTAACGTGGCAGTTTTACGATAAAGGACAAGAAATTGTTTCTGACTATGGCGCAGCACGTTTTTTAAATGTAGAAGCAAAATACGGCGGACGTTATTTACCCGAAAATAAGACATGGGCCAAACAAACTATTGCGCACAATACGGTAGTTGTGGACGAAAAATCTAATTTCAACGGCAGTGTCAAAAAAGGCAACAAGAGTCATCCTGAGCTATTATTCTTTGAAAAAAATGACAATGTAACTATTAGCTCTGCGCGTATCGACAGTGCTTATAAAGGCGTGTCTTTAACTCGAACTATAGCCTTAATTAATATCCCTCACCCAAATGACAAAACGGTAGAACAGTCTTTAGTTGTTGATGTTTTTGATGTTCAATCAAATAAAGCACATCAATATGATTTACCTATTCATTATAAAGGTCATTTAATTAGCACTAACTTTACGTTAGACACCCAGTTAACCAATCTACCTGTTTTAGGTGAAAAAAATGGTTATCAACATTTATGGCTAAAAGCTAAAGGGCAACCTAAAGCTGGCTTAGCTCAAATTACTTGGCTCAATAAAAACGGTAAGTTTTATACTAACTCTTCTATTATGGATGGCGATGCGTCATACCTTTTCACTCAAATAGGGGCTAATGATCCGTTATTTAATTTACGTAATGAAAATGCTTTCATCAATCGTAAAACTGCCGCTAAAAACCACACCTTTGTGAGCGTTTTAGAGCCACATGGTGAATATAACCCATCAAAAGAATTTACCGTTGCTGCGGTAAGTAAAGTGCAAAAATTATCGCATCAAAAAGATAATAATATTGACGTTGTTGGAATTAGTTTGGCAGGTGGTAAACACTATTTATTAGCGTTTAACTCAAATGAAAAAGTAAGTGAAAGCGAAAACAAAACTAAGAACAATCAACTAAATAAATTTTCATTTAATGGCTCAAAATATCAATTTACAGGCCGTTTTAAATTTTTCGAAATTGATACCAAGAATAAATAATAATCAATAAATAATAGAGGTCATTTATGAGTCAGAGTAATAATTTTTCATGTGGCAGTGAAACCGAAATTGAAGACATAGGCGTCGGTTTAAAACGCCAAATGTTAGGTTACAACGAAGAATTAATGGCCGTTAAAATTTGGTTTGATAAAGGCGCTATTGGTTACAATCATGCGCACAGGCATTCGCAAGTAACCTATGTGGTTGAAGGTGAATTTCACTTTAACATTGACGGTGTTACCAAAATTATGAAACCAGGTGATAGCTGCATGATACCACCACACGCAGATCACGGCGCAACTTGCCCTACAGGCGGTATTTTAATTGATACCTTTAGTCCGCCACGTGAAGACTTTTTAGAGGAATAATAATGAAAATTAAAAACTTACGTTGGTGGGTCATTGCGTTAATCGCCTTAGCTACTGTTATTAACTATATTGACCGTTCAGCGCTTAGCGTACTTTGGCCAGATATTGTTGAAGACTTGTTTCCTGATGAATCACCTTTAGAGCGTAAACAAATTTATGCCAATATTTCTATGGTATTTATATTGTCTTACGCTTTTGGCCAAGCGATATTTGGCAAAATATTTGACTGGTTAGGCACGCGAGTAGGTTTTGTTTTATCTATTGGTGTTTGGTCGCTTGCTACTGCTGCTCATGCACTGGCACAAGGCGCACTTTCGTTTGCTGTTTTCCGTTCTATATTAGGTATTGCAGAGGCGGGTAACTGGCCTGGTGCAGCAAAAAGTAATGCTGATTGGTTTCCAACTAAAGAACGTGCATTAGCCCAAGGTATTTTTAACTCGGGTGCTGCTATTGGCGGTATTATTTCAATACCATTAATTGCCTACATGACCGTTTATTTTAACTGGCAAATGGTTTTTGTGGTTATTGGTTTAGTGGGTTTATTATGGCTTATTCCTTGGATTATTTTGGTTAAAGCGCCACCTAAACTTCACCCTTGGATCACCGATGAAGAACGTGAATATATTTTAACAGGTCAGAAAAGCACAGATGAAACTAGCCATGAAATGATTTGTGATGATGAAGAATACAATCCTTCTACTGCTGAATTACTTTCTCGCAAACAAAGTTGGGGTGTAATTATCGCGTCTGCTGCGATTGATCCTATTTGGTGGTTATTTGTATTTTGGATCCCTATTTACCTTAACGAAGTGTATGCCATGGACGTAAAAGCTATTGGTATTTACGGTTGGGTGCCATACGTTGGGGCAATGTTAGGTGCTTGGTTTGGCGGCTTGCTTGCACAAAATAGATTACATGCCGGTTGGAATACTGACAAAACACGTAAATTAACTATCACCTTAGGCTGTTTAATTATGTTGCCTGCTTTGTTAGCCATGGCGAGCCCTGGTGGACCAACAACTGCCGTAATTATTATGGCGGTTATCTTGTTTGGTTTTCAAACCGCTATTGGTAATGTACAAACCTTGCCAAGTGATTTGTTTGGCAAAAAAGCCGTGGGCACATTAGCTGGTTTTTCAGGGATGGCAGCCAAGCTTGGCGCATTAGGATTAACGGCTTTAGTGCCGATTTTAACAGCAGACGGTAATTACACGCCTGCCTTTGTTATTGGCGCTGGTTTAGCGGTTACCGCGGTACTTGCAGTTTGGGTTTTAATTCCAAAAATAGAGCCATTAAAAAGTCTTAAATAACGAATTTACTAAGTTAAAAAGTCACCAATCGAATTAATCATTATCAAATTTTATTCGGTTGGTTTTTTATAGGGTTTACCAATGAAAAATATTTATGTATTCGGTGAATGCATGATCGAGTTAAGGGAAGACAAACCTCTTAATTCTTCACAATTTACTGATTCACAAATGAATGCTTCACAAGAAAATTCATCATCATCAACAACACTTAAACAATCGTTTGCTGGTGATGTATTAAATACGGCTGTTTATTTAAAAAGAACTTTCCCTGAATTTAATGCGCATTTTGTTTCAGCGTTAGGCAAAGATAAATTTAGTACCGATATGCTTAATTTCTTTAACCAAGAAAAAATTGGCAGTGAATTAGTGTTTCAATCAGAAACTAAAGTGCCCGGCATTTATGCAATTGAAACCGATGATACGGGCGAAAGAACGTTTAATTATTGGCGTGAAAATTCGGCAGCAAAAGACATCATGTCGTTTATTGAACCGTCTACTATCGATCAACTTGCTAAGGGCGATTTATTCTTTTTTTCAGGCATTTCTTTAGCGGTAATTAAAAAAACTGATCGTCCTTTATTTTGGACAATGGTTGAAAAAATAAAACAGGCTGGCGTTAAAGTTGTTTTTGATCCTAATTATCGTGCACGAATGTGGGATAGCCTTGAACAAGCTAAAGAACAATTTGAAAAAGCGTTTAGTTTAGCTGATGTCGCTTTACCGGGCGTAGATGATTTTCAACAGCTTTACGGTATAGAAACCTCTCAAGGGGTTTATGATTTTTGTCAGCAATATAACTTATCAGAATTGGTGATCAAAAATGGTGAAGCAGGCATTTTATGTTATGCAGATGACCAAGCTTATCACTTTAACATTATTCCTGTAACTGGCGTGGTTGATACCACCTCAGCAGGCGACTCATTTAATGGCGTTTATCTTGGCGCACGAGAAAACGGATTAAATATAAGTCACGCGGTAGAACTTGCCTCAAAAGCAGCGGGTTTTGTTATTCAGCATCATGGTGCCATTGTTGATAAAAATGCTTTTCAACAATTTATTGCACAACAAATTCATTAAGTTTTATCGTAATGAGTTTGTTATAGCACAAGTATTTAAAATTATTTTCTAAGGACTACGTATGAAATCATTTTCCACGCTGATGGGAAAGCAAACACTGCTACCTATTATTCAAGCAGAATCAGTAGAACAAGGGCTCGAAATAGGCAAAGCAATGTCTGCAGCCGATATTGGTTTAGTTGAAGTTGTATTAAGAACCAAAGCTTCAATAGATATTATTAAAGCGCTCAAGCAAGAACTTCCTCATTTAAAAGTAGGGGCGGGCACTATTTTAGATGCTGATATTTTACAACAAGCACTTTCTGCCGGTAGCGACTTTATTATTACGCCAACAATCTCAAAAGATTTACTTATACATTTGGCTACGTGTAATGTTCCTGTACTTCCGGGTGTGTCAACTGCATCAGATATACTATTAGCTAGAGAATTTGGCTATAAAGAAGTTAAATTGTTTCCTGCATCATTATCAGGCGGAGCACCTTTCTTGTCGGCGATGAGCGCTATTTTCCAAGATATTTCATTTTGTCCTACCGGTGGTATTAATGGTTCCAATAAACATGAATATCTTAATCTAAACAATGTATTTGCTGTTGGCGGCACATGGGTTGTAAAAAAAGAGTGGGTTGAATCAAAAGATTGGGCACAAATAACCGCAGCTTGTTTAGCGGCAAATCAAAAATAGAATTTTTAATAATGACGATAACAAAATTATCCCAATTAGTGCCTACTGGCGTTGTTACTGGTGAACAGGTAAGTAATCTTTTTGAGCATGCAAAACAATATCAATTTGCTTATCCGGCAGTGAATGTCGTTGGTACAAATTCAATTAACGCTACGTTAGAAGCCGCGCAACGGGTAAATTCACCCGTTATTTTACAATTATCATACAGTGGGGCGGCTTTCTTCATTGGTTCAAATAACAAAAGTGCGATGGAAAAATCGGTAGCGGGTGCCATTGCCGCAGCTCACTACATTCGATTTGCCGCTAAAGAATACGGCATTCCAGTTATTTTACATACCGATCATGCTTCTCGAAAATTATTGCCTTGGATCGATGCGCTGATCAGTGCCAGCGAAGCTTATTTTGAACAAAACGGTGAACCATTGTTTAGCTCTCATATGATTGATTTATCTGAAGAGGATTTAGTTGAAAATATTGACACTTGCGCACAATATTTAAAACGCATGAGCAAAATGGGCATGACCTTAGAAATTGAATTAGGTTGCACAGGTGGTGAAGAAGACGGTGTTGATAATACCGACATCGATAACTCAAAACTTTACACGCACCCTAAAGAAGTTGCTTATGCGTATGAAAAGCTTATTGCTATTAGCCCTAATTTTATCATTGCGGCTTCTTTTGGTAATGTGCATGGCGTGTATCAACCTGGTAATGTTTTTTTACAACCGATGATTTTAAAGCAATCACAAGACTATACCGCTAAAAAATTCAATTTGGGTCATCACCCTTTAAACTTTGTATTTCATGGTGGCTCTGGTTCTGATGTCGGCGATATTAAAGAAGCCATTTCATATGGTACGGTTAAAATGAATATAGATACTGATACTCAATGGGCAAGTTGGGGCGGTGTGTTAAATTTTTATCAGGCTAATAAAAAATATTTACTTTCTCAAGTGGGTAATCCTAAAGGGGAAGATCAGCCAAATAAAAAATTCTATGATCCACGAGTTTGGTTACGAAAAAGTGAAGAAAACATGACTGATCGATTAGAGCAGAGTTTTATCGATTTAAATTGTACAAATAGATATTTGTAATTTTTTTTATTTGTTTATTATTATCCATAAAAATTAGTCTATAAATAAGGTGTTGTTATGCAGTATAAAACTATTAGCTCAAATGCGAAAAAATCAATCGCATTAGTTGCTCACGATAATATGAAGCAAGATCTTATCGATTGGTGCCAAATTTATAAAGCTAAATTAACATCACATCAGCTTTATGCTACAGGCACTACAGGGCGACTATTAACAGAGCAAACCCAGTTAGGAATTAACAAATTGATCAGTGGGCCTTTAGGTGGAGACCAACAAATAGGTTCATTAATTACCGAGCAAAAAATCGATATGCTGATTTTCTTTTGGGATCCATTAGAAGCTCATCCACATGATCCTGATGTTAAAGCCTTATTACGTTTAGCGGCAGTATGGAATATTCCAATTGCCAATAATCCTGCTAGTGCCGACTTTTTAATTCAATCTCGTTTATTTGATGAGGCTTATGAAAGAAAAGTACCAGATTATGAAAACTATCTTTCAGACAGAAGCTAATTTTTCAATCATTTTGGGGTTGATATTTTAGTTATATTATTTATTTTTAAACAGATAAAAAGCTATTTAATAAATATTAAGATGAGTGTGCTATTTCGAATCAGTTGAGCTTAACAAAAGTTATCTGTACAGTAAGTGAACATAAGAAAAACACAACCTAGGGAAAAGTTATGTTGCTTCGTACTATAAATACTATTTTGATGGTTAGTCTATTAATTATCAGCTTGAATCTTAATGCACAACAGCAAGATAAAATCGCAACAAAAGCCATCCAAAGTGCAACAACCAGTCAGGAATATATCACCGATTGGGTTAAAACTCTTCCCGAAGATCCCAATGTTCCTAGCCCAAGGGATGTGCTCGGTTATACCGTCGGCACGCCCAACAAATTAACGCATGTAGACGATATTCATCGTTATTTTAGAACTCTGGCAAATAAATCACCTCGGGTGAAAATTTTTTCCTTGGGTAAAAGTTTCGAAGGTCGAGAAATGATTGTCGCCGCTATTGGTAATGAAAAAACCATTGCCTCAATTGAAAGCTACCGGCAAATGACCAATCAACTTGCTGACGCACGAACAACCAATCGCGAGCAAGCTAATAAAATTATTGAAAAAGCTAAGCCGATATACTGGATGACGGCCGGCTTACATTCAACTGAATTAGGCCCACCGGAAATGGTAATGGAATTGGCCTATCGATTGGCGGTTGAAGACACACCGTTGTTTAATAAAATAAGAGACGAAGTGATCGTGTTAATTACGCCGGTTTTAGAAACCGATGGTCGTGCGCGTCAGGTTGAATGGTATCGTCGAAACATTGCTGAATATACTGAATATAATAACACACCGCCCAAATCACCACCTTTTTGGGGACATTATACTTTCCATGATAATAATCGCGATGGCTTAGTTTTCAGCCAACCACTGACCCAAAACTATGTTAACGGGTTTTATCATTGGAAGCCTACTCTGAGTTTGGATCTGCATGAATCGGTGCCACTGTTATATGTATCTACCGGAACGGGTCCTTATAATACGAGCGTTGATCCAATCACGGTAACTGAATGGCAATCCATTGCGAACTATGAAGTGTCGAGATTAACCGCTAAAGGGGTTAGGGGGGTTTGGACATGGGGATTTTATACTGGTTGGTATCCCGGTTACTTGTTATGGGTAACCAATAATCACAATGGAAATGGCCGGTTTTATGAAACCTTTGGTAATCATTCAGCGCGCACTATGGATCGCGATCTCGACCAAGCAACTATGTCTAATAAAAAAATTACCGACACTACTTGGTATCGAGCGAAACCGCCAAAACAGAAATTTAAATGGTCAATGCGAGATAATACTAACTTGATGCAAAGCGGCACAATTGCTTCTCTGGAAATGGTTGCCAATAATCCGAAAATGTTTTTAGAAAATTTCTATCAGAAAAGTGTTAATGGGCTTACTCGGGCGATTAACCAACCTCCTTATCCTTTTGTAATTCCCAAAGAGCAAGTAGACCGAAATGCGGCTAAAGATCTTTTATCAATTCTTAATCAGCATGGTGTGGAAATATCAATGAGCCAGAAAGAATTTAAATGGGGAGACAAGAATAAAGTTAACAAAGGTGATTATTTAGTGCTGTTAAATCAGCCTTATGGCAGTTTGGCGCAAAATCTATTAGAGAAACAAAAATTTCCAGACAAGGTTGAAATCCCACCCTATGATGATGTCGCATGGACACTTGGATTACAGATGGGGGTCGATATAAAACCGATTGCAGATATCAAAATTCTCAATCAAAAAGTAAAAAAAGCGGATCTTAGTGATGCTTACAATGGCTTAACCATCACAGGATCTAAGCGTTATTTTATCGTTAATCATCAAGCTCAAAACGAATTAGGTCCACTACGATTTGAACTATTGAACAGCCAAATTTATGCAGCTGAAAAATCATTTAAGATTGGTAAAAAAACATTTAATGCCGGTAGTTTTATTATTGATAGTGAAAAGCTAGGCACTCAAAAGACCAAAGCGATTATCGCCAAACATAATCTGCAAGCGATTAATCGAAGTAGTCTGCCGAAAGTTAAAAAGCACTTACTCGATGCGCCTCGAATTGCTTTACTACATAGTTGGATTGCAACTCAAAATGCCGGTTGGTTGCGTTATACCTTAGATGATTCCGGAGTGCCTTACACGTTATTAACTAAAGAAGGGTTAAAAAAAGGCAATTTACGCGAGCAATTTGATGTGATCGTTGCACCCGCGTTTCAAGTCGGCAGCCTTGCGAGTTTGATCGGCGGTTATGATCCTAAGTGGTCACCACTTCCTTATAATAAGAGCGAGCAGACGCCAAGTCATGGATTGATTGCCAGTTCAGATGATATCACTGGAGGATTCGGTTTCGATGGCATGCAAGCAATTAAATCATTTATTCAAACTGGTGGCACGTTTATCGGATTGCAGGGAGGAGGAATTGTCGCTGCATCATCGGGCATTACCCATGATGTTCGTACAACTCAATCGGGTGGGCTCAATTCACCTGGATCTATCTTAACGACTAAAATATTGTCAGATTCACCGCTCACTTGGGGCTATGATAAATGGTCGCACGTGTTTCGTGGCAACGGCGCGATGTTTCAAGTTTCTAATAGTAACCGAGATAAAGTTTTGATGCAGTTCGGCACGAAAATTGTGCCCGCATTAAGTAAAGAAGAAAAGCAGCAAAAAGCGTTGAATGTAAAACCGACAGAGAAAAAAGATAAAAAGCCCAAACTCGTTCTTTCTGGTGCGGTTTTAAGTGGCAAGAAGATTATCGATGGTGCACCGGCGCTATTATTGGAAAAAGTGGGTAAGGGTAATGTGGTTTTATTCTCTTGGAACCCAATGCATAGGCATATCAATCATCATGATCATGCTTTTTTCTATAATGCTTTATTAAATTGGAATGATTTATAGAAGGATAATTATTGCGGTTGCGATGATTAAATAAAACATCGAATGCAACTAAGCAAAAAATTCGTTATAAAGCGGTGCAAGGTGTAATAGCAAGTTAAAATAAAAATTATTCAACTTAAATTTTTATGTTTTACTGTTAATGCCTACTCCACTTAAATCGGCTTTAAGAGTGCCCAATTATGTTGTTTTTGTTAGTTGGTATGTATTGGTTTTAGGATCTAACGGTGAACTTTTTTCAGTATCTAAAGTTAGATCCTGACCTTCGTCAGGATGACAATTTACTGTCGTACTGAACTCGTTTCAGTATCTAAAGCTAGATGCTGACCTTCGTCGGGATGACAATTATTAAAATAGAAAAAAATTAAATATGAATGCCAACTCTCTTGTTATTCTCGATTTTGAAACAACAGGTTTGTCTCCTAACCTAGGTGATAGAGCCATTGAAATTGGCGCTGTAAAACTCGAAAATGGAAAAGTCACCGAACAATTTCAAGAACTGATGTATCCCGGCAGACCTGTAAGTGCTTTTATTGAAAATTACACTGGCATTACTAATAATATGCTACGTAAAGCAGCACCTTGCGAAGAAGTTATGGCAAGGTTTGTGGATTTTATTCAAGGTCAAAATTTGGTAGCGCACAATGCTTCATTTGATAAACGTTTTTTAGACAGTGAAATAGCAAATATATCAGAAACATATGACGGTCAGTTTGCTTGTTCATTGTTGCTTTCACGCCGGTTATACCAATCAGCGCCCAACTACAAATTGGGCACATTAATAAACTACAAAAACATCGCTTCAAACGGAAATTATCATCGAGCGCTTTATGATGCTCAAATGACCGCTAAACTCTGGGCTATAATGGTTAACGATATTCAACAACAAACTACTGTTGATGAAGAACCGTTTTCCTTGGTGCAAAAATTAGCAAAAACGTCTAAAGCTAATGTCTGCAAGTTTTTAGCTCGCTACCGATATATCGCCAATTAGATCACCGTTATTACTTAGCTGTTTTTTCCCATGTAAATGCTTTGAACGGCGCATCTACCGGTGTATTTCCAATGTGATTGGTATAGTTGCTGATTAACTTTTGAGACAAGCCTAAAATAATTTCTAGCACTTGGCGTTCGCCATAACCTGCCGCGTAGAACGCTGCAAGTTCTTCATCAGTAACATGACCGCGATTGCGTACGATGATCAGTGTCATATCAAGCAATGCTTGTAGTTTAAGTGTTGGCATTGGTTGTTCGTTTCTTAATGCTTCAGTTAATGCAGGGTCAACTTTCATTGAATGTGCGATGCCTGTGTGTGCTGGCACGCAATAATGACAACCGTGTTCAACGTTAATGCCTTGCCATACAACGGTTAACTCTTCTGCATTGAATGAACTACCAGCAAACAGTTCATGCAAAGTTTGATACGCTTTTAATAAGTTTGGTGCACTAGCAAGAACGCCATGGAGGTTTGGCACCATGCCAAACGCAGCAAGCGATTTTTCTAATAACGGTTTGCTTTCTTCAGGTGCGGTGTCAATTGTGTGTATTGTTAATGTAGTCATTATTTTTTCCTGTAATTAGTTCGGTATTAGTTCCGTATTGCTTCTGTAGTTAAGTTAATAAAATACCGTTTGGTATAAAACAAAATTGTACCGATCGGTAATTTAATGTCAAGCTAAACTAACAAAATAGAATTTAAATAATTTATCATTAGGAATGACTATAAAAAGAAAAGATAATGCTGGGTTGCTAAAATTGAAATGTTTGTGAGTTTTTTTATAAAGTGTTTTATATGAATTAGCCGACGCGCTAATTCATTATAATCAATTTAAATTATACTTAGCTGATAATTAATGTATATTCTCATAAATTGAACCAACATCGCACATTTTACTGTTACGTTTTGATTATTCGCTTGGACCAAACAGGACATTAAGGTTGGACCAAATGCTTGAAGATATTGAACTGCCAAGTAAAGGACACAGGTTACCAAAAGCCATTTTTAATCCAGAAGAAGTTGAAAGGATACTCGCACAGCCGATGTTAGTTGGTAAAAAAGGAATTCTTAACAAAGCGATAATGGAAACGTTGCATGCTTCAGGTATTCGACGTGCTGAGTTAGCTTTTTTAGATATTAATGATGTGGATTTAACACAAAGATTACTGCGTGTTAATCGCGGTAAAGGTAATAAAGAGCGTATCGTGCCAATCAGCCAACCCGCTTGTGAATGGATTGCTTTGTACTTACATAAAATAAGGAGAAAGTATGCACGCATTAATTCAGGTGGTGCGTTATTTTTAGCAAAGAACCACCAACGTTTTACACCTAATAAGCTTTCTGACATGGTATCTAAATACGTTAAGGAGTCAGGGGCAAAACGTGCGGGCTCTTGTCATTTATTTCGTCATTCGACAGCGACTGAAATGTTAAACAATGGTGCAGGACTTCGAGATGTGCAAGAAATGCTTGGGCATGCTGATATATCAACAACGCAAATCTATACGCATGTATCGAGAGCGAAACTGACTGAAGTGTATAATAAGAGTCATCCTTCAGCTTTAAGTGATGAAAGCTTATTTGAATAGGTGAAGTTGCAATGGTAATGCAATTGCATTACTATTGCAGGGTAAACCTAATATTTTGGAGGTTACTATGATACAAGCCGCTTTAGAAACTGAATCTACATTAACAGACCGATTTCAAACAACCGTTCCTAGTGTTGTTCGCCAAGCACTGCATTTGAATAAAAAAGATAAAATAAAATTTATCATTCAACCAAATGGCAGTGTCATACTTTCTCGTGTTGAACCGACAGAAAGTGATCCTGTTGTTGAATCGTTTTTAGCTTTTGTTGCTAACGATATGCAAAAGCACCCTGAAAAGCTACAGCCCTTTACTGCAAGCATGCGTGATCGTGTTGAAGTATTAACAGCAGGTATTGAATTAGATTTAGATGCCCCATTATCCGATGAGGATGAATAATCTTGTCTGATAATGCTGCTATTGTCGTTAATGGGTGGACGTTATATACACACCCATTATTTGTTGAGCAATATGAGCTTTTAGAGAAAAAAGTCATTGCGCATAAGGCAAAAGATCCGATAGCTTATCTTAAGAAGAACGATACCAAAAGATTAGCGGCTATTCATAAGCTGGCTTATGAAGTTATTCCACAAGATCCAACAAAATCAGATTATCGCCAAGGTAAAACATTAGGTGATAAAAACAAACACTGGTTCAGAGCTAAGTTCTTTCAGCAGTACCGATTGTTTTTTCGATATGATATCCAATCAAAAGTGATTGTTTATGCATGGGTGAATGATGATAGCAGCAAGCGCGCTTATAAAAGTAAAACCGATGCTTATAAAGTATTTGCGAGAATGCTGAAATCAGGTAATCCACCAGATAGTTGGGAAGATCTTTTAAAAGCTGTCAAAAAAGTAAAACCCACCAATAAATAATTTTAGGGAGTTATTATCACTAAGGAATAGTGGATCGTAAAACCAATTACTGTATATGCAGGCACGATACTATGATCCAGTTATCGGGCGTTTTTATTCGAATGATCCGGTTGGTTACACGGCTAAAAACCCTGTAATGTCGTTCAATCGTTACATGTATGCTAATAATAATCCGTATAAATACGTTGACCCCGACGGTAAATTCATATTTACAGCAATTGCTGTCGCTGCATTTTTACAGTTACCAGATACAAAAAAACACCAATCATGACAATTGATGCTTTCTAGAATCAAATATAAAAACTATATTAAGATTATTTCTTAAATCGACGTGATGCTAAACCAATCATGCCTAATGCAAAAATAGCAAGTGTAGATGGCTCTGGTACACTCTGGCTTACACCGTAAGATACTTCACCATCGAACATAGGGAGTGCACTCCATAGGTCAGAATACGTGCGTGTAGTATCCCCTGATGTGTAATTTACTATGAATTGCTCACGTACTCCCTTAAATGTCCTAGTCCCACCATCTCCATTACCATACACCCCTAGATGGGCACAACATGAAGAATTGGCTATGCCGGAAAGACTTTCAAAATAAGACTGGTCAAACTGTACTCCCGTCGTAAGTCCTAAAAACGTGTTAGTTGCATTGGTTAGTTGAAAATTTCCACTACCCGATGTAGCTAGTAACCATATATTCCATTGTTGGTTTGACGTCCAGTTTAAATATTGATCACCTAAAAAATCGATATTTAATTGAACTGTATCACCATTATTGACAGTTATCGCACTATCCAATGCAAAAGTCCCTTTGTCAAATGCAGTCCCTGTGATCAATGTTGAAAGGTCTAAAGTAATGTTGGCTTCAATTAATGTAGCATTTGCTGTGTGAGCCCAGCTTGAAAGAATAAAAGCTATACTCGCTATTGTTAAAGTTAATGATTTAAATTTCATTTAATATTCCTTTTGAATTCCTTTCTAATAATTTGGGTTGGTGATAATCAAAATTATGCTTTTAATATCTACGCCGTTACAGGCAAAAATTACACCAAAATATAACTAATTAAAATTTTCAATTAGTTATATATTTATGTAAAATTAAACAAGGTAGCACTGTAAAATAAATTGACACAAACAACTCGTCAATAAGTTGAATTAATTACATAAAAAATAAAAGTAAATAAAAGGGGTCGCCCATTAGGGATCTCCCGTCAAGTGGGCAAAGCAATTTCTCTTAATCTTTTTGATTAAGTTTTAAGGATAAAAAGGGACACCCCTAAATTAGTGGATAAAAAGGGACACCCCTAAATTTGATTCAATATTATTAAAAAGGGACACCCCTAAATTAGGTTAAATAAAATGCCTCAATTAGCGAGGCATTTTTATTTGTTTTTAAGAATTCATTTGCTCAACTATATAGCTCCACAAATTGTTCCAAAGCCCAGACGCTATCAAAAATAGTATTAAGATCACAAAGAGCATTTGTCCTACTGGGCTAATGTAAAAGTTTTTCATTTTTAAATCTCCTAAAAGTATGTGAACCAGAAATTGATTCAACATATAAAAGTATGTTAAATAAAATTGAAGATTGGCTAATGAATTTAATCTTTATTACCTTTTACAGTTCTTAGAGCAGTTAATCAATATTCATCTCCATTCATTTTAATCAGATTAATTCATCATAGGGTGATGAATGATGGCTAATCATAATGAAGAAAGGTGAATGATTTAAAATTTAGTAAAAAATGGCTTATTTTCAGTGGAATGACGACGTATTTTGTTTGGAAAGGTTGTAGGGTGGACTGGAATCTACAGGGAAAGAAGGTCCAATAGATAACCGTTGTATTTAAAAAGTCCTTGCCTAAATCATTTCATTTGTTTGGATGCCAATGAAAGCTGTTTAGCGCAGTCTTTGGCTGTAAGTGTAATTGACTCACTTCAGGTAAGTCGCTCTGCAAAACTCGATCATACTTACTCATTATAAAAATTAATTGGCAACGGAATAAAAGCTGTCGCGAAAGTCCTGGTCCATTCACACCGATTACCTTGGTCCAAGGATTTGTCCTTTATTGGTTCAATCGTTAATCTCACATGGTTCAGATGGATGGGAATTTACAATTAATGAATGGAAGGGTTACTATTTATCACACCTATGCCACGTAAACTGGCATCGATAACGTAGGTTAATTCTTCTAACGAAACCCCAGAACGAGCCATAGAAGCGGTGCCTTTTAATACGGTATATAATGAAAGCGCATTTTGTAGTGCAGCGTTATTTAAGCCTAAATTAATGGCTTCGGCATCGTTATTAAATAGTTCAACAAAAGTGCTTTTAGTCATCTCTTCTGCTTGATTAAGTAACTGAACTGCCGCATCAGGCATTTGACCACCTGCTATTTCAGATTGGCATAATACTAAAAAGCAGCCTTTAGGTTGTTCTGATCCGCACTGCATTGACACAATTGAAATCATGTAATTTCTCAAGCGAATACTAAAGGGAGTATTTACTTCATGTAACGCTTTTAAATGCGCTTTGGCTTTTGTTTCAATGTAAAATTCAGTGGCTTTAAGGAACAAAGATTCTTTATTACCAAAGGTACTGTACATGCTAGGTTTGTTAATGCCCATGCTTTTTGTTAAATCAGTAAGCGATGCTCCAATAAAACCTTTAGCCCAAAAAACATCCATTGCAGCATGCAAAGCTGTGCGTTCATCAAACTCTTTTTTACGACCACTTGCCACGAATTCACCTTGATATAAATACAAATCATTGATTATTGTACCAACTGGTATGAATAGGTTCAATAATAGAAATAGAAACAAAAAAGCGACGAGTAAAAAGAAATTTACTCGTCGCTTTTATTTATACAGTCAGAAAAACTAATTACTAAGAAATTAAGCTTTTTTAACAACAGATGATTTAAGCATCATGTCGCCTTGACCATCTACTTTACAGTCGATGTCGTGATCACCGTCGACAAACCGTTTAATTGTTGCTTTAGTACCAACTTTTAATACAAGTGAAGAACCTTTAACTTTCAAATCTTTAACTACAGTAACTTTATCGCCTTCAGCTAATAAATTACCAACAGAGTCTTTCAAAATAATGGCATCTTCATCCACTTCTACTGCATTTGGATCCCATTCATGCGCACATTCAGGGCAGACCAACATATTTTGATCAGCATAAACATATTCAGATTGGCATTTTGGACAAGGAGGTAAGGTATCACTCATAAATCATCTCGGTTAAATTTTTTATTGATAACAGTGCTAGTTATCACGGTTTAAATTGAGTGTTGATCTTAGTATAAACGTGCATTTTTTTCAATCGACTTATAATTGTATGTTAATCTTATGCGTGTTTAATTATTAGCACTATTGTTCCCAATATGGGACGCCACCAAAATGATTGGCAAAATAATCTATGAATGCGCGAACTTTTGGCGCTAATAAGCGAGAACTAGGATAAACCGCCCAAATAGCGGTATCGCTTACTAATGGATAATCTTCCAGAATTTGTACTAGTTCGCCTCGTTTAAGTTGCTGATAAATACTCCACTTTGAACTAATAGTTATACCTAAACCATTCACACAAACATCGCGCAGTGCTTCACCATTATCGGTTCTAAAAGATCCTTGTGCTTTTATGGTGATGCTACCTTTGCTACCTTTGCTACTTCCTTTGGTGTTTTTAAATTCCCAATTATCTAACCCCATTAAAGTAATACATTGATGATGAGTTAAATCATCAGGCGTTGAAATTTCGCCGTGTTTTGCTAAATAATTAGGCGACGCACATAAAATACGGTTGTCGGGTGCTAATTTGCGAGCAATTAGGCTAGAATCTTTTAGTGCAGAATTACGAATCGCAATATCAAAACCGCCTTCCACTAAATCGACAATAGTATCTGATAATTTCAAATCAACATGTAAATTAGGGTAAGTTTTCAAAAAATAATTCAAGGCCGGCAAAATATGCATACGACCAAATGAAGCTGGCGCTGCCACACGTAATGATCCTTGCGGTGATGAAATTCCAGCTCCAACTGAAGCACGAGCGGCTTCAACACTAGCAAGCACATTTTCAGCATGAGGTAAAAATGCTTTGCCTTCTTCGGTTAAAGACACTTTGCGCGTGGTGCGATGAATTAGCCTAACGCCTAAACTTTCTTCTAGTTTATTAATGTGCGCACTTGCTACTGCTGGCGATAAAGCAAGTTCATGCCCAGCAGCACTAATGTTATGAGTTGCAGCGATACGTATAAACAATTGTAGGTAGTCAATATTCATTAGGTTAAGTTATTTTTCTAAAATCTCTTATTAATAAAGCCGTTATCGAAAAAAACATTATCTAAAATCTACTATCAATAAAAAGAACTATCAATAAAAAGCATTATCAATAAAAACTATAAAGTGATTCATTATTTTGCTCTATTATCAATATTAATTCTAGTGTTTATAATTCTTTCATCAACTCGCTAGGGTGCCTTAGCGATATTTAATCTAGTAAAAATTTAAACACGTGTGAATGCACTAAAGATAGAAATAAGAGAGAAACAATAATGAAAACAACAAATCAAGCAACTATGAAAGCAATGATTGTAAAAAGCTATGGCGATGAAAGTGTATTTGAAGCTGCTGAAATAAATAAACCGGTAATTAAAGCCGGCCACGTATTAGTTAAAATTGCAGCAACGAGTGTAAATACGTTTGATACGATGATCAGAGCGATGGGCGCCGACTTACCGATAGCTCCTGCGTTACCGGCTGTTTTAGGGATGGATTTTGCTGGCACAGTTGAAGAAGTTGGCGAAGGTGTTACTCACTTTGAAATAGGAGATGAAGTTTATGGTTGTGCAGGTGGCTTAGCCGACTTGCAAGGTACATTGGCAGAATACATTGTTGCTGATGTACGATTAATGGCACCTAAAGCTAAAAACTTATCTATGCGTGAAGCGGCAGCACTTCCTCTCGTTGCCATTACCGCTTATGAAGGGCTAAAACGTGCCAATATTTTTGAGCAAACAGAAAAGAAAAAAACAGTTTTAGTTCATGGTGGTTCAGGCGGTGTTGGTCATATTGCATTGCAACTTGCGCAATATTTTGGCGCAGATGTTTATGCAACAGGTGGTGGCGACAAGCAATTAGCATTAATTGAAAAGCTTGGCGGTAAGTCAATTAATTATAAAACAGAAACTGTTGCTGATTATGTTGAAAAACATACGAAAGGTACAGGCTTCAATATTATTTTTGACTCGGTTGGCGGTGCAAATATGGCTAATTCTTTTGCAGCGGCAGCCTTGAATGGTCAAGTTGCCTCAACGGTTTCAATGGTTGAATTAGACTTAACTACAGCTCATTTTAAAGGCTTGTCACTACATGTTGTTTTCATGTTAATTCCAATGTTGCATAACTATAAGCGTGAACAGCACGCTGAAATTTTACAAACGTTAACTGAAATTGTTGAAGCGGGTGGGTTAACACCTGTACTTGATGAAAAGCGTTTTTCATTGGCAGAAGTAGGGCAAGCACATGCGCGTTTATCTAGTGGTTTAGGTATGGGCAAAGTGGTTGTTGAAATATAATTCAGCCATTGCGCGTAACTTTGTATTGAATTGAGCTATAGATCAGGATCTGGTGTTAATGATCCTGATTTATAAGATTATTCAAAAAGTTATTTTTTTATATTTAAAATAATTTAACCCCTTTTTAACTCCTCGCTCGTTTTACTTATATAACCAAGCCCCATCCAGATGCATTACTCAGTTTGAAGTGGTTTGGTTATATCAATAACTTAATGAGCAAAATGAGGAATTCATATGAAAAAATCAATTTTTACCATTGCAATTGGCAGCGCTATCACGTTTTTTCTATTCGTTTTAATGGCATTTTTGGTTCGCAATAATAACCCTGGTTTAGTAGAGGTAAAACCACCAGTGGTTATTACTGTATATCAAACACCAGATGAACAAAATTTAGAAGTTATTGATAGGCATGTGTTAATACCGCCCGTTGTACCTAAAATGCCACCACAGCAAACGGCTGTTCCTGAAGAAAGTGAAAACAATCCTCAGTTTCATTATAAAGCGCCAACATTAACGATGAAAACGCAAATAAGAGGCCTTGGCATTAATGCAGTTTCCGACAGAGATGCGCGACCTATTGTTAGAGTAAATCCTAAATATCCGATAGATGCATCACGTGATGGTATTGAAGGCTGGGTAAAAGTAGGGTTCGATATAGGTACACTTGGCGAAGTGATCAATGTTAGAATCTTGGATTCGGAGCCTAAACGAATTTTCAATAAATCTGCAAAGCAAGCTGTAAAAAAATGGAAGTATCGCCCAAAAATGATTGAAGGAAAGCCCGTAACGCAACAAAATTTTAGCGTTCAGTTAGATTTTAAAATGGATCAGCAAAGTTAGGAAAATAATTTGAAGCTGCCTTCAATGATAAAAGGATGGTTTAACCCTAAAATCAATCCTGAAAATGCGTTAGAAAAATACAGAGCTACCAATAATAATGACTATTTATCGTTATTGGTAGTAAAGTATAATCGTGATTTATACCATTACTTATTAAGCCAGTCAGATAAGAATACTGCGGAAGATATATTACAAACTACATGGCTTAAAATAATGAATGTTAACGCATCACAAACCAGAATACAGCATGTAAAAAGTTGGTTATTTACTATTGCTCGTAATACCTTGATAGATGAATTAAAACGACAATCAAGGTGGCGACTTGAAGAGATTGAAGCACAAACATTAGTAACTTCACCCTTAGAAAATGTGGTAAATACAGAACAACAATTGATGAAATATAACCGAATAATTTCGGGGCTTAGTTTTCATCAACGTGAAGCCTTTATACTACAACAGGAAGGTTTTAGCCTAGAGCAAATAGTTGAAATTTCGGGTGAAAACTTTGAAACAATTAAGAGTCGGTTACGTTATGCAAGACAAAAAATTAAATTGGTTTTGGAACAAAAATCATGAACGATAAATCATTCGATAAAGTAATTGACGAGCTATACCAAAAAAGAAAACATCAATTTGATGTGCCAACTATAAATTTGTCGTCAACAAAAAATCCTACGCAGGAACCTTTTTCTTTGTCTAAAATAGTAGCTATTTTATCAGTAAGTTTAACTGTTTCAGTTGGTGTTTTTGCCATTATCCAACATTTTTCAATTTTACCAAAATCAAAAAATGATACCAATGAAAGAAATATAGGGTATGTAGTAGAGCGCGAGAATAAGCCAGAGATTAATTCTTTAGCTGTAGTTATCCCTAAAAAAACAGTACAATTGCCGAAAGTGCCAGCGTCAACATTACCTACATTAATACCAAATGTAGCGGTAATAAACTCTTCCTTACCAGTACCAATAAAATCGGCTCCATTACCTAAAACAAGTATCCCTGGAGTTACAGTTTCGTCACTTTCAATCAATCCTACGTTTAAAGTGTTACCCAATATAGATGAAAAACTACCCCCCATAGCTAAAAATGGTTTTGTGCAGTTGCGTTATAACATTAATACCTTAGGCAAAACTGAGAATATTGAAATTGTAAAAAGCAATCTTGGTAGAAAAATTCAACGAGCAGCAAAAAAAGCGCTAGTTCAGTGGCGGTATAAACCTAAACAAAAGTATAAAACGCATAATGACGTGGTTTTCGAATTTAAAGCGACTAAGTGATCCTTCTAGTTAATATTAAGCTATGTAGCTGATATATTTTAAGGGTAATCGTTTGATTTTTCATTTAAATTAAGGTCGCTACTAAGTACTATTTTTATCCCAAAATTTTAGTGTGAAATTTAATAAGCCAGCGCTATTTCTGCTATACTAGTCGGCTTAATTCATACACCTCATTCGCTAATTTTTTACATTAGCTTTGGTTGTTTATTTTTATTTGCGTTAATTATATTTGCGCTTAAATACTAGAGACGTGAAATGCCATTTTCAACACTTGGATTATGTGATCCTCTTTTAAAAGCGCTTATTGATTTAGGTTATAACGAACCTACCGCGATACAAAATAAAGCGATACCAGTGATTTTGTCGGGTAAAAATTTAATTGCCGCAGCTCAAACGGGCACTGGTAAAACGGCAAGTTTTGTTCTGCCGATATTACAAAAATTTACCGCTGAACATAGTAATAACGATCATACATTACGTGGCAAACGTATTCGTGCGCTTATTTTGACACCCACGCGAGAATTAGCGGTGCAAGTAGAGGAAAGTATTCGTCAATATGGAAAATACCTCGATCTAACGTCTATGGCAATGTACGGTGGTACAGATATTAATGCGCAAAAGCAAAAGCTTATTTGGGGCGTTGATATACTGGTGGCAACACCGGGAAGATTACTAGACATGGCACATCAAAGGGCATTGCATTTTGATGAACTTGAATTATTTGTATTGGATGAAGCCGATAGAATGTTAGATATGGGCTTTATTGACGACATCAATAAAATTATTGAACGTTTGCCGACGCAGCGACAAAATTTATTGTTTTCTGCCACTATTTCATCTGAAGTTAGCTCACTCGCCAAACGAACTATAGATAACCCTGTAGAAATAGCGATATCAAAAGATAAAAGCTCATCGCCAAAAATTGAACAATGGTTGATTACCGTTGATAAAGGTAATAAATCCGCATTATTAAGCCATTTAATAAAAGAGCAGCAATGGCAACAAGCTCTAATTTTTATTGAAACTAAACACGGTGCGGCCAAATTAGTTAGCCAATTAGAAAAACGTGGTATTCAAGCAGAAGCTATTCATGGTGATAGAACACAAGCGATGCGAGAGAAAATACTTAACGATTTTAAATCAGGAAAATTACCATTTTTAGTGGCAACAGGCATTGCAGCTCGCGGTATTGATATTGATGCGTTAACGAGAGTGGTCAATTATGACTTGCCAGACAAAGTAGATGATTATATTCATCGCATAGGACGAACAGGTAGAGCTGGTGCACAGGGTGAAGCAATTTCGTTTGTGTCTAAAGATAATTTTAGAAATTTGTGCGCCATTGAAAGCAGATTAGGCCATGTTATATCACGGAAAGAATTTGAGGGGTTTCCGGTTAAAAAAGTAGTACCAGTATCAATTTTGAATTATGTGCCTAAAAATAAACGCAGTTAATGTATACCCAAACCACCAGAAGATGCAGGATTCAGCTGAAATTAGCATCTTCAAGTGGCTTGGGTATATATCAATGGTGAAATTAAAAAGTGAATTTTATACCAAGTTGATTAAGTTCTTTCCCACTCAGCGAGAAATAAAAGGCTTAGAGGCAAGGCATTGATTGAAGAGAATGGTTATTCAGGAGAATATGCTCCTGCATTCTCTAAGAAGCACATCCATGTAGCGTCCTTATCAAAATCAATAACGAAGCATGTAAGCCTTTTAAACTCGCCCTTTGGGAGCTTGCTCAATGCCCAATAATATCGTTAAATTTATTTGATTTAGAGTAACTAGATCTAAACAAATTCGCCTTGTTATTGAACATTGAACATTGAACATAGCTCTGAGTTGGGAAGACATTTAATCAAATTGGTATTAGATCGTATTCGGGCAAATTTTTATACGTTTAATAATAGATAAAAGAAATACGGGGAAAAATGAAACTAGGAAGGTAAATAGGTTTTATTGATTTATAAAGAATAACAGCCGATTAAAATAAAATTTTAATCGGCTGTTAGGAATTTGGTCTTATTTACTTAATATGACGCGTAACTTATAAAGGTACAACTTTGTTTGCACATGGTCCTTTTTGACCTTGTCCAACTTCATATTCAACTTCTTGACCATCGTTTAATGTAGCGTAACCGCCACCCGATTGGATTTCTGAATGGTGAACAAAAAGATCTTTGCTTCCATCTTCTGGTGTAATAAATCCGAAACCTTTATCGGCATTAAACCATTTAACTGTACCTTTACTCATTATCGTTACTCATTTTGTTGGTGAACTATAAAATTTATATCCGAATTCACCAGTTCGAATATAAAATGAGTATACACGACCTAAATATAAATAGGTATTTATATTTAATATCGGGTATACCTTGAATTTTATTAAAATTGCTCAAGTCTTAAAATTATATACTAGATTAATAAAAAAAGTGGATTGATCTCACTATTTCGTACAAATAGGGCTAAATTTTTGTTTTTTAGATAGAATTATATTTAAAAAACTGAATGTGTTATCAGATTTTTAGTGTGTTGAGGTTTTAAATTACTTTAAAAAAACATAACCATTACCACGGACAGTTTTTATTTTCTTGAGGTGAGGGGCTTTTATGGCCGTTGCACTGATTGTCATTTTTTTACGTAAATTTGATATGTGCATATCCAAGCTGCGATCGTTCACCGATAATGATTTCTTAAATATACATTTGCTAATAATTTTACGCGTAACAATTAAGCCGGCATTAGAAATTAATAGATACAATAATTCAAACTCTAATCCAGTTAAATTTAATAATTGCTTTTCACAATAAGCCGTTCTTGTTTTTGTGCAGATTAAAACGTTGTTTACATAAATTTTTGATTTATTAGTTTCTTCTGTTTTTACAGTATGCTGACCAATATGAATATAAATACGCGCAAGTATTTCACGCGGATCAAGTGTGGCTAATAAGTAATCATGAGCACCTAGTGTTAGCGCTTGTAACAAATGAGGTGGTTCAATAATATTAGTAAATACAATAATCGGCGTTATCGATATTTTTTTAAATTGCTCAATCACAGTTAAATCAGTTAATTGTGGATTAACAACATTTAAAATAATAAGCGAAAATTGGTGATTTTTAAGCTGGTACAACCCTTCAATGATAGAGTCACAATAAGTAAACTCGAAACCATGATTAACAATGTGTTCAGTAAAAGGGATATTATTTTGAGATACGGTGTTTATCAGTAAAATTTGGTTGTTCATGTACTGTTTTTTAACTCTATTTATAACAACGATTTGAATGTAATAACGCTACGAAGTTCAATTTTTATTGGGGTGTTACAATTAATTATAACGAATGTTTATTTTTTGAAATTAAAATTTGGCAGCTAAGCATTTTAATACTTAGCTGTTTCTTCATATTATTCTAATTCAGCATCTTGGTTAGCTAGAGTAATTGTATAGCCTGAAGGTGAAGTACTATCTTCATCAATAATTAAGAACAGTTCATGGCTTATTTCGTCAAGCGTTAATTCTTTAGTGGCAAGCAAAACGTCGCTGCTGTTTTCTTTACCAACCGCATAAATAGTATAAGTGTTGTTTCTTAATAATATGCTTTCTGGTGTGGCAAATGCGACAGAGCGTTTGTATGAAGCGGTATCTATAATTTCGTTGCTGCGGACAAAACTTAAATTGACGCTACCATAAATGTTTTTATCAACAAGGTTAATCAGTTGAATATTATGATCATAAATGCCTTGTCGGCTGCTGTTGGTTACCACTAAGGAGTTAACGGTGGCCTTAATTTCATCAATAATACCATCATTGTTTTCATCTACATTACCGTCATTGTCGTCATCTACATATTCTTCACTGACATAGAAAAATACAGTTTTTTCTAAGTTTTCAGGTAGACTAATTAATTGATTTTGTAATATTACCTCGTTAGTGTTTGGCACTGTTAATCCCACACCATAATCACCGTTGTTGGTGGTTATCGACGTACTGAAATCGCCATAATTAAGTGCCGTAACTTCAGGTGTCTCATCAATTTCATTTAAGTAAAAGTTAATGATGCCTTGATATGTTGGCAATTGATCATGGAGTTCAATGGCATTGAAAATTCTAAACTTTGCTTGAGCGTTATTGTTTGGATATTCAATCACATTTGAAGTTGAAATTTTGTCGATTACGAAAGGAGAGCTTCCTGCACCTTCATTTTTTCGTACGGCCATTATATATTGAGAAGAAAAGGGGTAATCAATCTCATCTGAAGTATAGAGCACTTCATCACTGTCTGGCGCGGTAATATAAAATACATATTGATCTTGTGAAAATTTCTGATTCTCAGTCAATTGCCCATAAGTTATTTGACTAACAAGTTGTGCTTCGTTAAACGTTTCTTCCGATTTTGACATGTAGACATCAATTTTATCATATGAATTTGTGGTGTTAATTAATCGCAAATTGAATAGATCTTCATCGTCGTCAGTATCATCATCAATTAAAGGGATATTATAAGTCGTAATTTTAGGAGCAGAAATATCTTCATTTAACACAACAAATTGAATTTCATTTTCATCAACACTTAGCTGCTCTTGATAAATCATGGTCAAATTATCTCTATCTTTTAAATCCCCGTCTTGCCATGCTAATTCTACATAATAATTTTGTGCCTCTAAGTCATATATTCCGGTAGATTTTCCATAAGAAACACTTGAATAGGTTTTTTCAATCTCGTCACTTTCACTGCTATTTAATTTTTCATCAACAGTTAAAAATATGGCTGGTGCATTTGCTGATGCGTTATAAAAATGTATGTAACCTATGCCACTATCGCTATTTGAGCCACAGCCGCTCAAGGCTGACAGAAGTAATGTCGGTAAGAAGAGTTTTTTTATAAAAGTTGAAGAAGTGCTTCGTTTGTGGGTCATTTTTTGCTCCAATTTAACTGTTTTTATTAAAATTGCCATGATTAATTAATCATTGTTTCTAATCTGTTGGCGGCTAGTAGAGCGCTATTTAATAAGATAGTTTCAATTTAAAGAGGAACTTTGCATTACTTTACATATGTTTACTTTTCTTTAGATTGGTAAAGCATTAAATTGCAATTACTTGTCTGGTTTATGGCTTAGTTTGTAATGAAAAAATAGATTTATTGCATAATTTGCTTTGTTCATTGTTAAATATGATTCAGTTTTGCATGGATTTTGAATACAATATGCGGCTTTGGGGTTGTACAAAATATTTCTGTTTCTATTCCTATTTATATGCACCATTTTTAATGAGTAAATTATGACCATTCGTAGTTCTGTAACCGCATTTTGGCTTTTAGTGTTGGTAAACCTAATTTGGGGCGTTGGCTTTGTAGTTGTAGATGACGCTATAGAAGTGATGCCTGTAAATGTTTTTAATGCTTTTCGCTTTGGCGTTGCTGCTCTAGCTTTGTTACCTTTGTGGTTTATTTCCCGTAAAAAAAATTCCCGTGAAGAGAAGGCAAATAAAAAACATTCTACTAGCCTACAAAAAAAAGCATCAAATGGTGATGAGATTGTAAAGCCTTCACTATCTAGCTTTTTAATGACTGGTTTTGGCTTAGGTTTATTTTTATTTTTGGGTTTTATGTTTCAAACCCAAGGGCTGCTTTATACAAGTGTTTCTAATACAGGTTTTATTACCGGACTTTGTGTTCCTTTTGTACCACTTATCGGCTTTTTACTTTATCGAACAAAGGTGAGCCTGACTGTTTGGTTTAGTGTGTTACTTTCTGTTATAGGTTTGTATTTTTTAACTATTGGCGATAAATTAGAATTTAACAGTGGTGATGTTTTAGTAGCTTTTGGCGCATTTTGCTATGCTGCACATATTACCGTTATGGCGCGATTTGGTGGTAAGTTTGAGGTTTTGTCCTTAAGTATTATTCAATTAATTGCCGTTACTCTTTACAGTACTATCGCCGCTTTTTATGAACTGATAATTAATCAGAGTTTAATGGAATTTGGCTTAATAGAGCAATTGAGTAATGTTAATGTGCTAGCGGCTATTGCTTACTCTGCAATATTATCAAGTGCGTTCGCTTTTTGGGCACAAACATCAAGCCAACGGTTAATTGAACCACATAAAATTGCGTTGATTTTTGCGCTTGAACCTATTTTTGCACATATTGCCGCTGCTTATTTTCTTGATGAAACAATGGGCTTGCAAGGGTGGATTGGCGCCAGTTTAATTATTATAGGAATGCTATTTTCTGAAATAGGTAGTATTAAATTGGGTAAAATAAGATTGCGACGTAAAAAAGTTGCTATTCAAGTCCTCGATCAAACAGCTACTCGCGTAGATTAATGAATGAAAAAGCAGATATCTAAAATCTCCAATATAATCATTAACGAATTTTGTTATCTATTTTCGCGCAACTAAATGAACGGTGCTAGTTGATCGTTCTAAAAATGCACCTTCACAATAAGCGAAGTAGTATAACCATAAACGTTTAAACGTGTCGTCATATCCTAAATGCGTTAGTTCAGACCAAGAAGCTAAGAAATTTTTTCGCCAGTCAGCTAATGTTCTAGCGTAGTCTAAGCCAATATCGTCTAACGATTCTACTACTAACGAACTGTGCTCGGTAATATGTTGTGATAAGGCGTTTATCGAAGGTAAAAAACCACCGGGAAAAATATAACGTTGAATAAAATCTACATTGTTTTTGTAGTAATCAAAACGCTGATCGGTAATGGTTATTGACTGACTGAGTATTTCTATTTTACCAAGGGATAATGCCTTTTTAAGTTTCCTAAAATAAAAAGGCATTAATTATTTTTAAAGTGAACTAATGTCATTGTTGATCCGTATTGATTGTAAAATTTTATTTTAAACCCAAGATTTTACAACCAAATCAAGTGGTGTATTAGTGAGTAAAAATATAGATGAAGTAGTTTTTTATGTTCATAAAGCAAAAAATGGATGCCACTTTGCGTACTTATTCTAATGTCAATAATTGTAGCAATATCTATAGTTGAGTTGGGTATTATCATTTATTTAGATGTATTTTAAAGACAATATTATTCATGCTAAATTTGTGCAGTTAAGAGCAATGATTGCTGTTTCAAGAAAGTTTATATTACTTGATTTAGGAATATATGATCCATTAGCACTAATTGGTTTAAGCATAATAATTATTGCTTGGAGGTTTGTGACTGGTTGTTGAAATCGAGTTTTCAGCAAAAAAACTTGAACACTAACTAATGTTACAAAACGTACAGTAAATAATAAATAAACATCATGGAGATTAACTATGAATAAGCCGATTAAAGTATCCGACACGCCTTTTTGTGTAGAAGTTGAAGCAGGAAAAAAATATTCTTGGTGTTCATGTGGTAAAAGCCAGAATCAGCCTTTTTGTGATGGGGCACATAAAGGTAGTGAATTTTCACCGATTAGATATACCGCTACAGCATCGAAGAAAGTATTTTTTTGCGGTTGAAAATTAACTAAAAACCAACCAATGTGTGATGGTAGCCATGAATAAAAGCCGCAACGATTTTATTTATCAAGAAAAGCTTGTTCAATAACATAATCACCTTGTTCACGTGAGGTCGCTTTTTTGAATCCTTTACTCGTTAGTATTGAAATAGTATCGTCTAGCATAGCCTGATTTCCACAGAGCATAACTCTATCACTACTTGGATCTAAATCAGGTAATTCTATTTCTTTGGTTAATATGTTTTGTGCTAATAAAGTGGTGATTCTTTGTTGATGCTCTTTTGTACTAAAAGCTTCACGCGTTACTGTTGGATAATAAATGAGCTTTTCTCTTACTAAATCACCAAAAAATTTGTTTGTTGGTAATTCATTGCAAATTGTTTCTTTATAAGCCAGTTCCGAAATATAGCGAACGCCATGAACTAGTATTATTTTTTCATATTTTTCATAGATATTAGGATCTTTTATAATACTCATAAATGGCGCTAAACCAGTCCCTGTAGCAAGAAGATATAGGTACTTTCCTGGTTTTAAATAATCCGCGACTAAAGTGCCTGTTGGTCGAGTAGATAATATTAATTCTTGTCCTACCTCTATATGCTGTAATCGTGAAGTAAGGGCGCCGTCTGGTACTTTAATGCTAAAAAACTCTAACTCGTCTTCATAATTTGAACTGGCAATGCTATAAGCTCGTAATAATGGTTTGCCGTCAATATCGAGCCCAATCATAACAAATTGACCATTTTCAAAAGTAAAGGTTGGTTGTCGTGTTGTTTTAAAACTAAATAATGTGTCATTCCAGTGATGAATACTCGTCACCTTTTCTGTAATTGTATTTCTCATTAACTATCTCTTAACCGTATTTGTGTGATTAACTTTTAGGTTGTATTTGTTTGGGAAATAAATATGCTATTTAGTCATATCGACCTTTGAATTGTGGCAAAGATTGATGGATGATCCTTTGCCACTTTTAGAGGGAATGTGTAGTTCTAAATCAAATTTATTGAAATAACTCTCATCTTCAAATGCAAGGGATTACGTGGGTGTTTTATTATTTTATAGTTTTACTGATATGAACGTAAGATAATAAATAAAAATTAATCTATTTTATTTTCTGCTTCAATAGCTAATATCTGTTCGTATAATTTTGTGGCTTCAGCCGACAGAAAATAGTAACTTTTTGTATCGCCATTTCTTTGTGCATGCATGGCTTGTTCTAACTTTATTTCATATAACTTGTTTAATTTTTTGGTTGGATCTGTTTTGAAAAATGAAAACATAGTTTACTCGGTTGATTGCAGTTAATTAGTTGAATTAAAGTGAATGACAGTGTTATTTTCGTGCAACTAAATGAACGGTACTGGTTGAGCGTTCTAAAAATGCACCTTCACAATAAGCGAAGTAGTATAACCATAAACGTTTAAACGTGTCGTCATATCCTAAATGCGTTAGTTCAGACCAAGAAGCTAAGAATTTTTTTCGCCAGTCAGCTAATGTTCTAGCGTAGTCTAAGCCAATATCGTCTAACGATTCTACTACTAACGAACTGTGCTCGGTAATATGTTGTGATAAGGCGTTTATCGAAGGTAAAAAACCACCGGGAAAAATATAACGTTGAATAAAATCTACATTGTTTTTGTAGTAATCAAAACGCTGATCGGCAATGGTTATTGACTGAATAAGTAGTTTTCCACCCGCTTTAAGTCTATCGTTACATTGCTGAAAGAAGCTGGGTAAATACTCATAGCCAACGGCTTCAATCATTTCAATTGAAACCACTTTATCAAACGTTCCGCTAAGTTCTCGATAGTCTTTCTTCAACAACGTTATTTTGTCGCCTAAGTTTAGTGCTTCAACCTGTTGTTTCGCATAGTCAAATTGTGCATCTGAAATAGTTGTGGTGGTAACTTTGCAGCCATAATGTTGTGCGGCATAAATGGCTAATCCACCCCAACCAGTGCCAATTTCAAGCAGACGATCGTTTTCATTAAGGGAAAGTTTTTCACAAATAGTGTGTAATTTATAGCGCTGTGCTTCGGCTAAGGTGGCATTTTTATTTGGGTAAATGGCCGAAGAATACATCATTGATGGATCAAGAAAACGGGTATAAAGCTCGTTACCTAAATCATAGTGTGCCAAAATGTTTCTTTTTGAGCCTGACTGGGTATTTCTATTTTGCCAATGGCTAATCGTATTTTTTAGTTTGTTCAACCATGATTTATTGTTCTCTATGCTATCGGTTTCTTGTTGTGCTTTGGCAAATACGCGAATAACGTTGGTCAAATTAGGGCTAGTCCATTTTCCTGCGATAAATGCTTCAGCAACACCAATGCTGCCGCCTTTAACAAAGTCTCGATAAATACTGATGTCGTGAATAATTATTTTTGCTTTTAATGATTGATCGTCTGTGTGTTTAGGAAAATAGCAATGCGTTGATCCTTCTACTACTTGTAATTGTCCATAAGTCAATTTAGAAAATACAGCATGTACCAATGAACGGCAGCGTTTATCTATCCAATTTGCATTTTTTAAAAGACAGATGTTTTCAATTTGTTCCATGTTTTTCTCCACAATACACCTTGTTAAAGGCCTTACTTTGATGCTTTTTGATAGCCAATAAACGGAATGCGTTTAATAAATAGTTTTAATGCCTGCCAATAAATACCAAACACTATTTTTAAGGTCATTACCGGCAATTGGGCCCATATAGCGAATAAATTTTTAGCACTAAAGGCTTGTTTTTTCATTGTTAAAGTTGCATCAAATAATTTTGTATAGTTTTCGCTGTTCATTATTTTTGTTGAGTTGTTATCTCTATTGGGTAATCGTTTGTTTTCAATGTGAACCAATAACTTATCGTCAACTTTACTCGGTGCTTTTACTCGCCAGAAGTAACTCATGTTTAAATCCATAAACGGCGATACTTGAAATACCTTGTCATTTTTTTGTTCATCACTCGGTTTTAATAAATCAATTAAATAATAATGACGTTCGTTCCAAGGGGTATTACTTACTTCGGCCAACATTTGGGTACATTCATCGTTTTCGTTATAACAAAAATAAAAATTAGCAGGGCTAAAATAAAGACCAAAACATCTAACTTGTACCAACATTACAATGCGTTCTATCTTGCTATGACCATTTAATTTCTGCACTTTGTTTTTAATACGTTGTGATAAAGAAAAAGGTTCACCACGCAAATAATCTTTTTCATTAAAACGTAATGGGTGATACCAGCGAAAACCAAAAATTCCTTTTGCAGACGTTGAGTTTTCAGCGTCTGCTACGTCTAATGCCAGCATATATAAGCGCGTGTTAAAGCTATGCTTTTTAGGGGTAAATCGTCGGTGAATAATATGGCCAACATAAATATTACTGCGGCTAAATGGGGCTAGTTCGGATTTGTTGTTATCTGTGTTTTTATCTATGCTCTCCTCTAAGTTCTGAGAATTTTTTTGACTCTTGTTTTGGATGTTGCTTTGAAGGTTAATCATGTTGATTATTTAGTGCTTTGGGTTTCAAGAATACAGCCAAATTTTTTGGCTACTTCAACAGCGCTTCTAACACCATCTTCATGAAAACCACTATGCCAATACGCACCAGCAAAATGGGTATGTTTTTGTCCGCAAATTAACGCTCTTTGCTGTTGTGCTTTGATTGATTGTGCTGAAAATATTGGGTGATGGTAAGTAAACTCTCTTAAAATAGTGGTTGGGTCAATATCTTCTTTTTGATTAAGCGTTACGCAAAAAGTATGCTCGCTGTTGATGCCTTGTAATATGTTCATATTATAAGTAACGCTGGCGGCTTTTTCACGATCGGCACTTAATTGATAATTCCAACTTGCCCACGCTTTTTCACGTTTGGGAAGTAAGTTTTTATCAGTATGTAAAATAACTGAATTTGTACTGTATGGCATGGCCGATAAAATTGTTTTTTCATCGTCAGACGCATCGTTTAACAATGCCAATGCTTGATCTGAATGACAAGCGATAACCACTTCATCAAAGGTTTCATCGGGCGCGTCATTAAAATGTAAATGTACTTTGTCGTTATTACGGGTAATACCTTTGATATGCGCATTCACTTTAATATTATTTTTAAACGGTTCACATAGTGGCGCTAAATAACTGCGCGAACCGTTAGGAATAACATACCATTGCGGCCTATCGGCGATATTTAATAAGCCATGATGGTGAAAAAACTGCACAAAAAAGCGGAATTCAAAATCTTCCATTTGCGCTAACGAACTTGACCAAATGGCAGCGCCCATCGGTAAAATGTAATGCTCAGCAAAAAAATCACTAAATCTATTTTCGGCTAAAAACTGACCTAAGGTATCGCCAGCATTATAATTTTGCTGCTCAAATATGCTTTTACACAATTTATTAAAACGTAAAATTTCTAAGATTAATTGCCAAAATTTAGGGCTAAATATATTTCTACGTTGAGCAAATAAGGTATTAAGATTATGCCCGTTATATTCCAGCCCTGTTTGGCAATTATGCACTGAAAAACTCATTTCAGTGGCTTGTTTACTCACTCCTATTTCGTCAAGTAACGCTAAAAAATTAGGATAGGTTTTGTCATTAAAGACGATAAATCCCGTATCAAGCGCATAACTTTTACCCTCTTTTTCTATGTCTACTGTTGCGGTATGACCGCCAATGATTGCGTTTTTCTCAAACACGGTAACGTGATGTTTTTTCGATAGTAAATAGGCAGCTGTTAGCCCTGAAATACCAGAGCCAATAATAGCAATATGCTTCATAAATTTTGGTTCCTTAAAATAAGTGATTGCCATAATGATGAAGGTAAAAATGATAATAGTTTTAATAGCAGCGTTAGGCGTTTAGGAAAATGTAGATATTTTGTTTTAGAATTTACACCCGCGATAATTCGCTTTGCTGCTTCTTCACTGGTGAGTAAAAAAGGCATAGAAAAATCATTTTTGTCGGTTAATGGGGTTTTAATAAAGCCTGGGTGAACTAAGGTGACGCCAATATTTTCTTTCACTAAATCTAAGCGTAAACTGTTGGCTAGGTAATCCATACCTGCTTTTGATGCGCCATAAGCTTCACTGCGAGGAAATGGCACAATAGTAGCGCTTGAGCTAACAAAAACGATTTGTCCACCCGCTTTAACTTTGGTTAATAAAGCCTGCAATAGCCAGCCGAGTGACAGTAAGTTAGTGGTAATTACATCAGTAAAAAGAGCACCATCAAATTGTTTAGCGTTGTCTATGTAACGACAATTTCCTGCATTTAAAATTAATATATCAAGCGGTGGTACGTCATTTGATATTGCGTTAATTTCAGCTTGTTTGGTTATGTCGAATGCAAAGGTTTGAAATGCTTTATCTTCTAATGTTTTTAGGTGCTGAGTGTTGCGACCACAAGCGATAACGTTATCACCTTGTTGAACATAACCTTCAAACAATGTTTCACCAATACCTGAGGTTGCGCCGGTAATTAAAACGGTTTTAGCGGCCGTACTTTTATTTGACATTATTTGCTAGCCTTACGTTTTATCCAGCAAATAATTCTGCCAATTACAGGAAGTTGCTCATATAGCATGGCGCCTAAATCAAGATAATCTCGATGGTAATACACTTTGTCGTCTTTGCCGCGAATATGTGAACAGCCCATTACGGTAATCGTTTTACCTTTATTCAGTTTGGTGTGTTGGTAGTTCATTTTCCAATACAGTGCTGCATGTGAATCTTGCAGTATGACTTCTTCAATAATAAATTCGCAGGCGGTTAAATTTTGATAAAGCCCTGCAAAATAATCGGCTAATTTGTTAAAACCTTCAACTTTATGCATCGGGTCAATAAAAATAATATCTTGATGATAAATGTTTTCTAACAAGGCAAGGTTATCAGTAGAGAGGGTTTGATAAATATCGACAAAGTTTTTCAGCCATAAAGGATATTCTGTAGTGTTACCATTAAGTTCAGTCTTCATTTTAAGCCCATTATTTTGCATGTTAGTTTCCACAGTAAAACTAGTTATCACTGTAAAACTAGCTATCACAGTAAAATCAGTTAAACCGTTAACCTATTGAGTATTAGCTTATTATAAATAGTACAGAAGCCTTTATTTATAAAAAGCTAATGCTTTTAATCGGGCTTCTTTATGCCCAACTATTGCTGGCCAATAGATAGAAAGTTGTTTGTCTTTAATGTATTGATGCGGAAAATGAATTTTCTTATCAGGTACATCAGTAAGCTCTGGTATATATTTACGGATGAACTCACCATTAGGATCAAATCTTTCACTTTGGCGAATAGGATTAAATATTCTGAAGTAAGGTTGCGCGTCGCATCCTGTGCTTGCTGCCCATTGCCAACCACCATTATTTGACGCTAAATCACCGTCAATTAAGTGTTCCATAAAGTATTGCTCACCTTGTCGCCAATCAATAAGCAAATGTTTGGTTAGAAAACTAGCCACAACCATTCTAAGGCGGTTATGCATCCAACCTGTTTGGTTTAATTGCCTCATCGCAGCATCAACCAAAGGGTATCCTGTTTTACCTTCGCACCATGCGTTAAATAACACTTTATTTTCGGCCCATTTAACGTGTTGATACTTTTGGTTGTAACATTGATTTTTACACAATCGTTGTTCGTGAAATATTAAGTGGCGGTAAAACTCACGCCAAATAATTTCATTCAACCAAGAAAATTCAGCACTATCGGTGGCAGTTAAAATATCAGGGCTGTGATTTATAAGTTGTGTTAGTAAATAACGAGGGCTAAGTACACCTGCGGCTAAATACGGAGATATACCTGAAGTGCCTTTTACTGAGGGAATATCACGAAATTCAGAGTAAGATGTTAATTTAGTCTCTAAAAAAACGGGCAAAACATACTGTTCTATTTCGCTAACTAAAGGCCAGTGGTTTGAAAGTTCGGCGGTTTCTGGTGTGGTGTTTTTTACTGGTGTGTTGTTTATATCTGCGCTGATGTTATTAACAGGTGAGGGCTTGCCTAAATATTCAAATCCTACTTGTTGAATATGTTTTAACCAAGCACGTTTGAACGGCGTAAATACCTTAAACATACTGCCTGATTGATTAAGTACTTTACCTTTAGGCACAATGACGTCAGCTTCAAACATGGTTAACGTTATGCCGCTTTTAACTAGCTTGGTGTCGCGTTGTTGTTCGTTAAATTCAAGTTCACTATTGGCGTAAATATTTTCGATATTGTTCTGTTCACAATAGCCTTGCAAATAGGTTATTTGATCAGCAAAACTATCAACATGAATAAGATCAAGTTCGATAGAAAAGGGTTTTAATTCATCAACTAGTGCATAGGCATGTCGTATTATTAAATCAATTTTTATCGGCGACCAATGATGAGCTAGCCATTGTTTTTCTGAAATAAAAAAAATCGCCTTACGCGGAAAAGACTCACCAGAGAGATGGTCATTTTCTTGTAAAAAGTGATGTAAGGCGGGGTTATCGTGTGTCCTAAGATCATGACGAAACCAAAGTAATGTATTCATGTGATAACTCATGTAATTACTCATGTGATTACTCATGTTGAAAAGCTGTATTTAAAAACTATTTAAAAAACATTCAAATAGTTTTATTAATATTTCTATTAATAGGCGTATCTGAGTTTTAACGCATCAGGGTAGGGAGATAAATAGGCCTGCTTAGTTAAATAGTCTTTAGGATATCGCAACAAGTAGTGCTTAATTAAAGTTAATGGTGCAACAAGCGGTATTAATCCTTCACGGTATGCGTCAATTTGTTCGCACAATTCAGCACGTTCATCCGTTTGTAAATGTTTTGAAAAATAGCCTTGAATATGTGCCAAGGTATTAGCATGTTTTTTACGGGTTGCTATTATTTTTAGCGCGGCCATTAATCCTGAAATATACTGCGATGCCATTTCAGCTAAGGGTAAATCAGCACGCGCCAGTAATTGCCCTAAATTTTTATAAGCAATTAAATCGTGGCTCATTACAGTGTATTTATATTGGCTATGAAAAGTTGTTAGCTTATGTTTACTTAACCCTGATGTTTCAAGGTTTTGCCAGTGTTTGTAGGCATAAACACGTGCAACAAAGTTTTCTCTAAGAAGAGGATCATTCAAACGGCCATTTTCTTCACAAGGCAGTAATGGATTTGCTGCCATAATTTCTTTTGCAAAGGCACCAACACCTTTCGATGGCAGCGCATTACCTTCGGGTGAATAAACTTTAACGCGCTCCATGCCACAGCTAGGGCTTTTTGCACAAAAAACATAGCCACTTAAGTGTTTAGTTAATTTAGCGACTTTTTGCCCGTAAGCTTGCAACGCCTCTGTTACATCGCCACTGCCGTCTGGACGTGAAACACGAATTAAATCGCCTTGTTTTACTTGGCGTATTGTTGGTCTTGGAATGGGTAATCCAATCGCTACTTCAGGACAAAATGATTGGTAGCTAACGTGCTGACCCAGTTCACGAATACAAAAATTAGAGGGTTTATTACTGGCGTCAAAACGTACTTTTTCACCAATTAAACAGGCACTAATGCCAATATGAAGATCTTGTTTGTCAACGTGATGGATCATAATTTACCCTTATTAATAAATAAAAGAACCAATAGGGTTCAATAGTTTATTTATCCCTTGAGTGAAATGTAAGGCGTCATTGGCAACGGTATAACATAAGCAGCCTTGTTCAGAAATAGGGTGATGCTGCACTGAACTGTCAAGCATAATAAAATCACCTTTCACATATTCGCCTTGTTCATCATGAAACGAACCTGCTAACAATAGCGTTAATTCAAAACCTTTATGAGTATGCTCTGGTACACCGCCACCGGGTTCAATGTGTAATAAACTGGTATGAATTTCGTTTTCATCAAGTTGAATACGAGCACGCGCTAATTTACCAATATTGGCAGTTTTACTGAGTTCCATATTATTTAACACAGTAGGGAGCTTGTATTCTGTGTTATTAAAGGTGACGGTTTTTTCAATCATGTCTTTAGGTTTCTCAATATCCGTAGATTCGGTAATTTTTGCAATCATGTCATCGAAATCATCTGCGCTGTTATCTATGCTAGTGGTATCTATGCTAGTGTTAGCTTCACTAAAATCATCCACGATAAACCTATCTAAAAAGATTTCTTCAAAAGAAGACTCGGCTAATTGCTCTGTTAATTGCGCTATTTTTTCTTGGCAAATAGGGCAAAGATCCGCATGAATCGCTATACCTGCTGACAGAGATGCAGGTAAATCACCTTGCACAAACGATTGGATGAACTCAAATTTAGGGTGGTGCTTAATCATGATTGTCTCCTAACTGCATTTTGAGTTTGGCTAACGCTAAACGTAAACGAGATTTTATTGTGCCTATAGGAACATTTAGCTGTTCTGAAAGTTGCTCTTGCGACATTTCCATTAAATAAAACCCCTTTACCACCTGTTGCTGGTTTTCTGGTAATGATTCAATCACTGTTAATAATTGTTTGTTTTCTAAATGATCATCAAAAGTTTCTTCTTCAGTTGTACTTTCAATCACAGGCCAAATATCATCACTTAAATTGTCTTCTTTATTGCTTTGTACTTTTCTTAATAAATCAAAGGTTACGTTACGCATCACAGTGTAAACCCAAGTTGTGGCTGCTCCTTTTGATGCATTAAATATGTGAGCTTTACGCCAAACTTTACTCATGGTTAATTGCACTACTTCGTTAGCCTGTGCTTCGTTTGATAATTTATTTTGAGCGATACGTTGAATTTTTGGCGCGAAAAATTTAAACAAAGAGGTGAATGCTTGTTTGTCTCTTGTGTTACCAACAGCATTTAGCCACTGACTCAGTTCGGCATGATCTATTTCATTTGACATAGTACAAGGGGGTGCCTTCGTATTATTGCTTAGCAAATTGGTTTGCAGAACAGCCATCATATCGTCTCTGTAGTGAATATATAAGTTAATACGAAAGAGAAATTAAAAAGGATCACAAAAGTTTAATTAGTTGAACTTTACTTATTAAAAAAGCCGGTAACTAAAGCCGGTAAATAAAGCGATAAAGTAAAGCTAGAAAGTAAAACTAGGCAATAAAGCTAGTGATGAAGAATGCTTTGTACAAATTGCTTTGCTTGCTCAAAACTATATTTTTGAATAAAAATAGGTTTTATTACTTGTTCTATGGGTAATAATTCTAACCAACGGGCAATAACCCACACCGTATTTTCTTTCGCTATTTGTGGATATAACTCGTTAAGCATCGCGTTATTTCTTATTACTTTGGTTAAAGGCGCTGATAATTCATTGTTTAAACCATTTGATGCTTCAATATTTTCAGTAGACCAATGTTCTAACAGCGTTACATCAGCGTAATGTAAATTATCGGTATTGTTTAGAGTAAGCGTATGCAATTTAACGAGGGTTTTACATTTTACATCGATTTCTAATAGACCATCTTCACCTTGGTTAAAGTTAATAATCTCTACCCAGCTTCCCCAAATTGTTGTCGCTGCTTTTTCGTGGTGCTTTGTTTTCGCTTCATTACAATAAATAATAAAACCTTGTTCTTTGCTCGCCATGCTTACCATTTTCAAATAACGGGGTTCAAATATTCTTAGGCGAGTAACGCCCTCAGGTAATAAAAAAACTGGAATTGGAAAAACAGGTAAATGGTATTGTTTATCTTTCATTAATTTTCTACTTCTTTAAGTAAGGACTCAGCGCTCAGTATGTTGGTGATGAATTTTTGATTAGTGTGAAAAATTAGTTTGTATGGTTTGTATTATTTATATAGGTTTATACGTTGTGAATTTATTTATTGATCATAAAAAAGCCCCTTTAAAGGGGCAAAACGATCAAGGAAACAATAATAATTAGTCAAGTATCACAGTATCAATCACATGAATAACACCATTTGTCGCATATATGTCTTGTATAATTACCTTAGCACCACCAATAAGTAACATACCTGAATCTGCATCAATCGATACTGGAATTTTAGTGCCGGAAGCAGTAGTTAACATTTGTCCGTTAGCAGCATAAGCATCTAATGCGCTAACAGAAGTATTTGCAATAACGTGCGTTAACAAAACTTTTGATAATGCATCTGAATCTGCAAGTAGTGCAGATAAAGCACTTGGGTCAATTTTGTCAAAAGCTGCATTGGTTGGTGCAAAAACAGTAAACGTGCTATTCGTATCAGATAATGTTGTAACTAAATTTGCTGCGGTTAAAGCACTGACTAAAGTGGAAAAGTTATCAGGGTCTGCCAGAGCTATTTCTACAATGTTTTGCGTTGGTGCGCCCATCATTTTTGGTGGCATAATCATGTTATCAATCACATGAATAACACCATTATCTGCCATTACATCGGTAGAGCTAACTTTCGCACCATTAATGAACAACATTGAATCTACAAAAGAAAGAGAGGCTTTGTTGCCGTTTGCCATTTCAGTCATATTATTATTAGACTGGGCTACTGTAATAGCGCCATCAGACATTACTTTTCCTGGTAACACGTGATAAAGCAAAATATCGGTTAATTGTTCAGTTGTTAAGTTATCAAGAGTACCTACTGGCAATTTAGCAAAAGCAGCGTCAGAAGGTGCAAAAACGGTGTAATCGTTATCAAAGTTAGCTAATGTAGTATCTAAGCCAGTTGCAACTAATGCCGAGACTAAAGTAGTGAAATTGCCATTAGCACTTGCAACATCAACTAAACTCATTGGTGGCTCAGGAATTTGTACGTCGCCTACCACTACCGCGTCAATAACATGAATAACGCCATTTGTGGTCATAATATCTTTTATCACCACATTAGCGCCGCCAAAAGTCAGAGTGTCTGTAGCTTGATTTATATTTAATTCAACTTTTGCTGCCGATGCTGTTGTTACCATTGTGCCACTTAAAGCATAGGCTGATATTGATTTTACCACTGAGCCTGAAATAACGTGTTGCAATAAAATGCTTGAAAGTACATCGGTGTTATTAAGTAGGGTGTTAATTGTTTCATCACCAATTAAAGAAAATGCAGCATCTGTAGGAGCAAATACGGTAAAAGTGGCTGTTTCGTCGGCAAGCACTGAGTCTAAATTTGTAGCCTGAAGAGCAGCTACTAACGTGGTGAAGTTGCCATTATCAACCGCAGTTTCAACAATGTTTTTTGTTGGAACGTCAGAGGTTTCTGGTGGCAGCAATACTGCGTCAATCACATGAATAATCCCATTGTCAGCTTTTATATCGGTAGAGATAACTGTTGCAGTATTAATCAATAAATTATCACCTTGAACTGATAAACCAGTTTCATCGCCATTAACCATAGCTACTGTTGTGCCTACAAGATTAACAGCCGTTTCAGCATTAACTTCGCCGCTGATAACATGATAAGTTAAGATATTTGATAATGTATCTGGATCGGCCAAAAGTGCATTGATTTTGTCTTGCCCAAGTAAGGCAAAAGCTTCATCAGTTGGTGCGAAAACAGTAAATTTTTGTGAGTTATCTGCTAGTGTTGTATCTAAACCAGTTGTTTGTAAAGCGGTAACAAGTGTGGTGAAATTTCCATTGGCTACGGCAACATCTACAATAGTATTAGCAGCGGGGATTTCTTCTTGAACTAGTGTTGCGGGATCAGAGTTATTGTTATTACAAGCCTGTAAAAACATCATACTTAATATCGATATACTTAACAGTTTTAAATATTTCATGTTGATTTCCTCATTGTTGATTTCAAACCTCAATACGGACGTAAAATTTAAAAGTTCAAAAAAGAAGCAAAAAAAATATTGTTTTTTTAAAGATGATCTTTTGTTTAAAAACTCACGTATTGATTAGGTTATAAAATGTTTAAAATGAAGGGAATAACGCATGCATTATCTTATCACGGGCGGTACAGGCCTTATTGGACAAGCTTTAATCTGTAAATTATTAGAACAACAATCAGTTGTTACCGTGTTAACGCGAAATATAAAAAAGGCTGAAAAGTTATTCCCTATTTCAGTGACGTTGATTGATGAATTATCAATAGAGTATATTGAACATTGTGATGTGGTGATTAATTTAGCGGGCGAAGCTATTGCCGATAAGCGTTGGACGATAAAGCAAAAAAATGAAATATGCCAAAGCCGTTGGCAAATTACCGCGTTAATCGCTGAGTTGATTAAACAAGCAGAAAATCCGCCTAGTTTGTTTATATCTGGCAGTGCTGTTGGCTTTTATGGTCGACAAAATAATCACACTATTGATGAAACTTTTACACAGAGTCATAAAGAATTTACCCATGATGTTTGTCAGCAATGGGAAAAAATAGCCTCTCATGCCCAATCAGCAAAAACTCGTGTTGTATTGCTACGAACCGGAATTGTACTTGCTAGAGTTTCTGATGGCGGTGCCTTAGCCAAAATGTATTTACCTTTTAAATTAGGTTTGGGTGGTAAGGTCAGCACAGGTAAGCAAGTAATGTCGTGGATTCATATTGAAGATATGGTTAACGCCATTTTGTTTATTATAGAAAATAGCAATCTTAATGGTGCTATTAATATGACCGCTCCAAACCCAGTGTCGAATGCAGTATTTAGCAAAGCGTTAGCAAAACAATTAAATCGTCCTTGCATTTTTACTACCCCTGCTTGGTTATTTAAATTATTGCTCGGTGAAATGTCTGATTTGCTCATCTATGGGCAAAATGTAGTGCCCACCAAATTGTTAAGTGCAGGTTTCGCTTTTAAACAAAAAACGGTTAATGACGCATTGGAAAATTTGGTTAACTAGTTTTTTGACTGCGATTGGCAGGTTTGTACAGGCGCTTTTTTATCAAAAAACAGGGTAACATTAGCCACATTGACGCCAAGTTTTGATATAGCCGTTTTATTCATTACGCGATATTCATCTAACTGAAACATCCAATCATCCATTGATACTTGGTAAGTACTTTCTTTTACTTTAAGCAATAAATCATATTGTAATTGAAAAGCAAAGCCTTGATGCTTGCCAATTGCCTTGCCTACAACATCTTCTGCGGTTCCCGTATAAGTGCCGTTTTTTGCTTTAATTAATTGCCAATTACGGTAACTGATTTCGCCATCGTTAAAGTAAAATTTTTCAGCTAGCGTGCCATTGTTTTCTTGCCAAGTACCTTTTATTTCAACACAAAAGCGACGAGTTACTTTGTTGCTATAATCTTGTAGCATTCCCCTAGCAATAACGTTACCTGTAAAATATTCCTTTAGATCAAATGCTTTTTTGTTTTGCGCTTTTTCATCTAGCACATAGTCATTTAAGTTTACAGAACAACTGCTGAGGAGAAGTGTGGCAACTGTCGCTGCCAGTATGTTGGTTTTTTTAGTCATCGGTAGTATTTCCTAATAATTGTAAGCGTAATTTGGGTTGACTGGTATTTTTGGCAAGCCAAATATCTATAAAGCGTTGTCCAAACACTGGATCGTTTATAATGCCAAGATATTGTTGATTGAAATAAAAAACGCTGTGTTGATTGTTTATGATTAACGACAAGGTATCGCCTTTGCTTATATCTGGCCAAAGGCGTTTAAGTTCTGGGATGTAAGCCTGATAATTATTTGCTGGAATACCAATGTGTTGCCATTGCTGTTCAGTGCGTTTAATTAGCTCATTACTTGAAATGTCTTTTAAATAGTTAATTTCAAACAAAAGTTGGTGTTGTTGGTTTGTGATTGGGTAATTTCCCGAGGTAGTCAATAATGCACTTTCATAAATATCCCAAAATAAAACTGAAAATTTTGCTTTGCCTACTATCTTGAAGTTGCTTTTATTTAAAGCTGGGTGATCTATATTATTGGCATCACTTTTATGAGTATTATTTGAGTTAAATACTTCTGTATTTGTATTTGTCTTTGTATTAGTTTCTGTCGCATAGAGCATTTTGGTAAATATTATTAATGCTATTAGCAATATAAAAATGACCAAACGATTAATCATGGCAATGCTCCTTATCGACCAACACTGATTTTAGTTTGAAAAACAAAATAAAAAGTAACGTCCAAAGCACCGCTAAAACGGCATAAGTAAACATTAATGAGTGGCTAAATTGAACAACCGAAAATTTATAACCTGCTAAATAACTCAATGGTGCGATAAAGCCTGCAGCTATTTGAAACCATGGTGATAAGCCAATAAACTTCAAACTATGACAAAGTGTCGTTGCAAAACAGCCCCATAAAACGATTAGCCAGAAAGGTAGGTGAGTGAGTTCTTGAAAACTAAAAATGCCTAAAAACTGTAATACAGAATCTATTAGTATACCGATGGCGCAAATGATCAATATATATAAAATCTCGCGGGTATTTTTAACTTCAAGCATTAAATGAAAACACAAAAAGAGTAGGGCGAAAGGTATAAAACCATTACCCATATAAACTAAGCCGAACCATGAAATGTTAAATCCAATAATATTTTTCAAACCAGCGCGACTTAAATTTAATCATACATGCTTTGTTATACGTGTGAGATCGCATCAAGGTTTAGTTTGTTTATATTTAGTTTATTAAGATGAATTATCAATAAAGAGAACTTTCTCAAACAAACTTTCGTATTGATACTTAGTTGTTCAAATGAAAGTTCAACAGTCCTTAGCGCTTTATCCAAAAAATCAGACAAAAAAATCAGGAAAAAGATGAAAAATGACACGTTAACTATTTATTATGATGGCAATTGCCCATTGTGCAGTTTAGAAATGCAGAAATTAAAATTGCATGATAAAAACAACAAGATAGTATTAGAAAACCTTCATCAGACACACTTTAATGAAATGTTCCCCCATATAAATTTCAATAAGGCGATGCGTATTTTACATGGCGAATACCAAGGTAAAGTATTATTAGGGCTTAATGTAACGCATAGGGCGTGGACACTGGTTGGGAAAGGCTTTTTTGTTGCTCCGTTACAATTCCCGATAATTAAACAGCTTTCACATTTAGTTTATTTGCTGATTGCAAAATATCGTCACCCAATATCTCATTTTTTAAATCATCGTTTTGGTATTGGCATAAATATTTGCGATAGCAAAACTTGTGGTACAAGGGCTATTGATGAAAAAGCGAGCCAGGGTAATCACCCCAAAAATTAATGTCACTGCCAGCCAGTTTTCCACATAAGGCTATTTTTTAAATCACGCCAGTTCATTGAATACTCATTATGGCTGATGATTGCTTCAATAATGCATTCAATAACTTTATGATTTTCGTCAAAAGTTATTTTTGTGACCATAAAATGTTTTTCTTTGTTTATTACTTCATTTTTTGTCCATTTACTGTGAAGTAGTGACTTAGGGCTAAGTTTATTCATTGCTTACCTTTATTCGACAGGTTCATTTGTTAATTTTTATTAAATAAAGCGAATAGATTGAATTGATAGTGAAAAATCAGTTGGCTGTTTGTGATTAATTAAAAAGCCAATGTGAGAAATAGCAGTAGCTTGCAATTGTGGAGCGTTATCGATATTACGCCCGCGAAAAGTCGCTTGAAACTCGTTTAAATTAAAAGTAAGTGTTTCTAGTTTATTTGCGGTTGTATCAAATTCAACCTTGTAAGCCATTTCATAACCATTAATTTGGCTTCTTACTCTTAGTTGATAACGAAGCCCATCACCTTTAATAGTGATTTGTACTGAACGTGTTTTATCAGAGAGTTTTGGACTTTCTTGATATGCACTACTAAAGCCACCATTATTTTCTGTAGATATATGTCCTTGAAAAATAGTGAGCTGATTATCAATATTAATTCTTCCATAAGATAATCCTCCCATTATACCATCATTAACTATCTGCCAGTTATCAGCTTTTAATGTGCTCGAATAAGTCATAAATAATACACCTAATAATATTGGTAGAGTTTTCATTTTGATGCTTCTAATGAGATAAAAATTTCATCAATTAACAAGTTAAATGCTGAAAGTGTTGCTTCGTCTTCATAATCGTATAAAAATCGACTGTGAAATAACAAGCTCATGGTGAGATCTTTGTATCCAATATAACAAGTGTAACCATCAACATCATGCCAAGCGATTAACTCGTTTAAATGATACTTACCTTCACGTAATTCACCGTGAGAGATCAGATGATTGAAGACATACAAGTGATTAGATAAATTCATAGTGACACCTTAAATGTAGGTTATATTTACTTTTTTATTGTGATAGTGATTGTTGTACTAGCTGCACATACTCTGTTATCAACGGCTCAAAATAACAGTGCAAATATTTGCACTATTATAAAAATCAGTACGTATTTTAGCTAAAAAACCGTTAAAAGTTTTTAGTGAAAAAAAGTTGAAAACTTAAGCTTGAATTGCCATCAACCAAAGGGCTATTGGTAATATTATTATCAAACCATAATTGTTCTATTTTCATTCGAGTATAACCACCAAAAAATATAGGTGTAGAAACGGAAAGGCCAATCCCTGTATTTTTTGAATTCTGGCCAATATAGGCGTTTCTGAACTGATTAACTTCGTTTTCTGCAACACCATAATAATAATCAACAAGTCGACTATCTAAAAAACTAAACGAGACTGAAGGCTGAATAAAAATAGGTCCAACTCTATACATACGACTGATTACTGACTTTATTTCATAACCGTTTGAACGACTTAATGTATCAAACATTGAAGATATATTTATAGTCCAATCATCGTTTTTGTAGTTAACATCAAATCCTGCATCTAAAGAGCTTTTTCTTTCTTTCATCCCTTTAAAAATATCACTGTCTGATTCATCAAACCCTTGGAATCTTGGTGATAATTTCATAGAAAATGTAAAATTATTGAATTCTTTAACTTTATAACTAATGAAAGGGCCGAATATAGATAAATTTTCGCTTTTATAACCAATTAAAGGTAAGAACATCGTCCTTTGACCATAACCGTTATAAATTTGGCTGCTTGAAATCAGCCCTACGCCATATAAAAAGTTAGTTGTTTTCGTAGTGAGATTTTCTGTTTCTTTAGGTTCATCAGCATAAGTTACTATAGACATTAAAATAATAATTATGCTTAAGGTGTACTTTGCTATGTTGGTCATTGGTTATGATCACTAAAATTAATTTGTTAATTATTAATACGGTCTAAATCGGGATTCAGATCAGTCGAAATTTATATTTAGTTAATTTTTATAAAAGGCTATATGAAGCGCACATTAGATTTCAATCTTATTAAATTAAAAATTAAAAATTAAAAATTAAAAATTAAAAATTTAACAAGTGAACTTTATCTGATTTTTATTCGTATAGATTGCTAATAAATAATTTACCTAACCTTTAATTAACCCACTAACGAGACTTTATCATGCGTATTTTTTTATTAAGCTTTTTACTTTTTTTTGTTGCAGGTTGTAGCACTAGTTACACTAATCAAACCGTTACCGGAGAAAAATTTCCTTCAGTCAGTGGGCAGAATCTTGAAGACAAAACGGTTACTATTCCTGCTGATTTTAAAGGCGACTTCACCTTATTATTAGTGGGTTACAAACAAGACACGCAATTTGATATTGATCGTTGGTTAATAGCGTTAGATATGACTGAAACGCGGGTAAATGCTTATGAAATACCAACAATTCAAGGGCTATTCCCCCGTATGTTCAGCACTATGATAAATGATGGTATGCGCAAAGGTATTCCCAAAGAACTATGGAAAGGTGTGGTCACCGTATATGAAGACGGTGATAAGGTTCAGGCGTTTACAGGGAATGAAAAACCAAACAATGCCCGAGTGTTATTGTTAGATAAAACGGGCACCATTGTATATTTTTACGATCGTGGGTTTTCAGTATCTGCATTAAAGGAAGTAAGATCTATGTTACTCAAATAATGCAATTTGAATGATTAGCTTTTATAGGTTGTATTGTAATTTTTCATTCTTGCAATGCAGCCAATACATACACTAACGGTGCATTCCAATTAATCGCTATTTCATTACTGGCAAAGCTACAAGTTTTATCAATATAAGAAAGTGCGGGCAGTTTCGATTGATAACTAACATCTTCTTTCTCACAATCGCCTGCATCTTGTTGACCTGATTGTGGCCCGCCAGATAATAACCCCGGATAGGCTGCTTTTATATTATCTACAACTGATAATCGATGATGAATATTATTTACGGCATTGTAGCCGATTCCAGTGATGTACGAATAACCTAGCGGATTTCTACCTACAACATAATCAAATAATGAATGGGCAGTGTTTACATATTTTTTGTTGGCACTTAGCTTATTTAAGCGTAATAAAACTATAGCATTATTCATTAATACAGCATTGCTACCCCAAACAAAATCAGCTTTGCTAATTGCGAGTTGATAGGCTGAATTTTTTTCTATTTTTAGCCATTTATTAGCGAAATTTTGTAATTGTGTTAACGCTTTTTTACGTAATTTAGCTGGTGTGTTTTCTGATTTAGCTAAAGTAAATAAAGCTAAGCTTTGCGTCATATGCCAGTTAGGTGCTGTTAATGGTGCGGTAAATTTTAAGGCGCGCAAATACTTTTTATTATTGGTGGTGGCAAATAATTCTGCGGCTGCCCAATCCCATTCATCAGCGGTGCTATCACTATGTTGTACGTAAGTGCCTGTTTTTATATCCTTTGGCTGATAATATCGTTTATCAGGATTTTGCTCAGACCAAGCCCATGCTTTTTCTGCAGCATTAAGCAATTTTTTTGAATAACCCGGTAATTGTTTTTTGTATGGTTTTAACAGTCTACTTGCTTGCGCCATTACTGCGGCAAAACCGATAGTAGCATCGATAGATTTAGCAACTACATAGCGTTTGTCTGTTATCGATTCTGGTTTTCGGCCAAAAGCAGTAAATTTTTTAGTGGTTAATTTGTGATAAACCCCACCATCATTTGGGTCTTGCATGGTTAGCATCCAATCAATATTCCACAATATTTCATCAAGTACATCAGGTAATTCATTGGTTGATTCGGGAATATTTAACGATAGCTGTTGTAAATTTTGGTTCTCTTCAAAGGCTGCTAATAAGGTATAAACGGTGATGTTAGAATTAACAATATACTTATTGTAATCGCCTGCGTCATACCAACCTTTAGGTGAAGAAAGTATTGTGTTTTCAGGGCGTTTTGAATCGGCAGCTGATGAATGAACATAAACCACATTGTCTAAATGTGCGGCAGGGCGTGCATATTTGCCAGCATACTTTTTATCGATTTCTATGCCTGAACGAATTAAATAATAAGCTTTGATCGCTTTTTTTAATGTATTGGCATAAACATGATTAGCGATTGAAATACCATGAGAATTAGCTAGGCCATCAACGTGTAATATATAGTTACCTTGTTGTGTGAAATGGCTAAAATCGGCACGCTTTACTGTTTCATTCGCAAAAGGCCATAACTGCGCTGCAGACAATTTTCCTTTATACACTTGTTTGTTTGAAGTGCTATCTATTAGGGTGAAATGGGTTGCTTTAACAAAGGGCACAACCGCTATTTTTTGATCGTTAGGTAAAAAGCCTAATTGATTCGTTTTGATACTCTGTTTATTAGGCTCTGTCGCTTTTAAACTTGCCGAATTAAGTAATACTAACGAAGCTAAAATACATAAATATGTTTTCATATTTCTCTCTATAAAAGTGACTTAGATTACTAGTGATGTTGCTTGCAATCGATATTGGTTTAAACGTTATATCGTTTTTTAATTTAATTATCTGAAAAATAGTAAGTAAGACTAAAATTTAACGCCAACATAATTTTGTGCTTCAAATAACATTCCCATAGGGGCTTCATCGCCTTTTTTTTCTAATAAAGCTGGAATTAAAGCACCCGGTAAAACTGAGGTCACATCATTAAAAGCATTTGGGCCACCTAGTGCTGTTCGACACCATCCTGGATCAACCATGTTAGCCAAAACACCAGAACCTGCTAATTCTACGGCTAAATCTCGGGTGTACTTATCTACAGCGGCTTTACTCACACTATAAGCATCTAAAATTGGCGTGTCTTTAATACCAGAAGTTACGTTAATTATTCTACCGTAGCCACGCGCTTTCATTTTTGGGGCAAAAAAACTGCAAATTTGTATCATACTGAATAAGTTAACTTGGAAACTTTGTGCATAGTCGATTTGTGGTGTATTAAATAAAGGTGTTTCAGCCGTCATTAATGCAGCGTTGTTATATAAAATATCAATGCCAGTGGTGTTTTTTTCTGCCAAATTAATGAATTCATCAATAGCTTGAGGTGACGTTAAATCACCTTCTATGCCAAATACTTCAACGCTATATTCAGCCAACATCGCTTTGGTAGCCGATTGATTATTCAAACTTGAAGAGTGAATAACAATATTGGCACCAAGTTGTGCTAAACCAACCGCAATTTGTTGACCCACTCCACGACTTGCGCCAGTAACCAGTGCCCATTTACCTTTTAATACAGCGGTCATTTTAGTCCTTATTTTTTATTGTTAACTCATTAAATTGAATACATCTAGCCGTTGTTATATCACGCTAGCCGTAGGGCTATTATTCGTTAAAAAAGAAGTAAATAAAATATACCAATACTGAATTGATTGTTTGCTATAAAATACAATGGGTGTGTATTGATGATTGAATTTTTGATAAATTTAAGCCGTATTGATTTTTTTGATAGCTATCGGTGACGTTGAAGCAAGAAAGGAAGGGTAAATAAATGCAGCAAAAACATAAAAAATTAGAACGTCTGATCTTATTTAGAGAAGTTGCCAACAGTTTAAGTTATACCAATGCGGCTGAAAAACTTGGTATTTCACGTGGTCATTTATCTGGGCAAATAAAGCGTTTAGAGCAAGAAATGGGCTTGACATTATTTATACGTTCAACCCGTAGTGTAAAATTAACAGGTGAAGGCGAACGTGTTTTAGCGGGCATGGAAAAAATTCATGTCGCTTTACTTGAACTAGAACGGGAAGCAGCAATAGAAAAATCATCTATTGAAGGTCTAATAAAAATAACCGCACCAACGTTATTTACGCATAGATTTTTATTAGAGATCACCGCGCAATTTAAAGTCTTACATCCATTGATACAATTTACCATTGATTGCAGTTATACCAGTTATGATTTAAATATAAGTGATTTTGATATTGCGTTTCGAGCAACCAATCAGCCTCCACAAAATATGATCGCCAAACAATTATTTAGTTATAGTCCTTGTTGTTGTGCAGCTAAATCGTATTTTGAACAATATGGAAAACCTGAACACCCTAGTGAATTATTATCCCACCAATGCTTAAGTGCGCCTGATTTAACCTCATGGTCTTTTCTGGATATAGAAATTGCGGTTAAAGGTTGGAATCAAATTAATGATAATTTTTTATTAAAGCAGCTTGGTTTACAAGGCGAAGGCATTATTCGGTTACCAGAATATTGTGTTGATAAAGAAATAAAACAGGGATCATTAGAAGCAATATTTCAAGGTCAGCATTTGTTAACCAATAAAATATTTATGATTTACCCACAATTAATCAGCCAATCGAAACGACTGTCTGCTTTTGTTGAATTTATCCAACAGTACTTTTTAAAACGCCAATATGCGTAAAATCATTTATTTGAATAAAGTTTTTAGCTTATTACGTAAACGATCTAAGTTAGATAAAACCCAATAGTTTATTCCCACCATAAAACCAACAAATGAAAATAGTTGTACGGTTGAATAAAAATTATCGCCTGTTGCAAAGGGAAAAATTAATAGCATAGGAATATCAGCAATAAAAATTGAGCCTAATACAATGGTGTAAAAATTAAACCATCTCCTTTTTTTGAAAATGCCGTACAAACGACCACCGATAAAAAACATATAGATATAAGCTACAGGAATACTACTTAACGATATTCCTATAAATAAAGTGATGAAGTTTAATATGCCCTCATCAAAATTAAACCCACTCATTTCAGTAATAAAACCATAAAATACAAGTGCAAAAGGGGTTATTAGTGGCGCAAGGCCTATCGCTTTATTTTCTGTCATTGTTAGAAGATCTTTCTTTTTTCAATTTGAGTGGTTAACTGTTTTAGTGGTTTTTAATCAAAATATGTGGCTAAGTATGGTCTATTTTGATCATCATAGTGTTAACCTGTATCAAGTTAATTGAGATCAATGTAATAAATTTAGTAGGTTAATTTAATGAATGAAAAACCTTATTCACAAGCGTGTGAAAATAATAAAAATGCTATTTTATTGGTATTAAAAACTGCTTTTGCTAATACCCAACAAGTATTAGAAATTGGCTCGGGCAGTGGGCAACATGCGGTTTGTTTTGCTTTAAATTTACCGCACCTATCCTGGCAAACCAGTGATTTAAAAATAAATCATCAAGGTATAAATCAATGGATTGATACACAGCCAAGCGAAAACTTAAAACGTCCGCTTATGCTTGATTTACAAAAGCCTTGGCCAATATCAGAAGTTGATGGCATTTACACTGCAAATACGTTACATATTGTCAGTTGGCCGTTAGTTGAAAAGTTCTTTGCTGGAGTAAAAAAATGTTTAGCTGAACATGGACGGTTGTGTATTTATGGACCCTTTAATTACAACGGAAAATTTACGAGCGACAGTAATGCCGATTTTGATGTTTGGCTAAAAAACAGAAATGCAGACAGTGGTATTCGTGATTTTGAAGCAATATTAACTTTGGCTGAATCGGCAGGCTTAACTTTAGTGAAAGATCATGAAATGCCCGCTAATAACCGTTTATTAGAATTTGTTAAATAATGATTTTTCTTTTATAACTTCTTGCCATATTGTTTAAATATTTCAGCGATTTTGCCTTCATCTTTAAGTTTGTCGAAAGCCTTTTGAAACAAGTTGATAAGATCATCTGGCGTATTTTTATTAAATGCGTAATAGGTACTGGCATTTCCAAGAATAAAAACAGGTTCTAAATCCTCATAATTAAGCCCCGCCTTATTATGCATGCTCATTACTGTATTTTTAGATGCGGCGATAAGACTTATTCTTTCCGCGGATAATTTTTTCATATTACCTAAATAAGAAGAAATTCTATCAAGGTCGCTCAGTTGTAAACCTGCGTATTTAACTAATAAATCTTCGGTAATATCACCTCTAAGGGTACCTATTTTATAATTTTTTAGGTCTTCAAATTTGCTGATTTTTATTTTTTTATTTTTTAAAGCATAAATATTATATTTAACATTAAAAATGGGGCCTACCCATTTAAACATTTTCTCCCTTTGTTTTGTTCTTACTGTAGAAAAAAGCACGGTATTGTTTTTTTCTTTTACCATGGTGTATGCCCGCATCCAAGGATATATTTTGATGTCATCACGGTTTTGTGTTGAACCTACTTTATCTAACATCAACACCAGAATATCTACTGATATACCTTTAACAACGCCATTTTTTTCAAAATTATAGGGCTCTAAATATTCAGTCATCATAGTAAGTTTGGGAATATTAGTGGCATGAGAAATTGGAACAAAAAAGATTGAACTAGCAATGATAGGTGAAAGTAATTTACATAGCACTCTTTGTAAAGGGCTAAAAAAGTGGATGTAAGTGGTTAATAGGTAAATGATTTTTACTTTCAAAAAAATCTGAGATTGCATTTTACATTGCACTACTTTGATCATATATAAACTACATAATTTTGTTATTAATTCAACATGTGAACAATTATAACAGGTATAGAAAAAGCATAAAGCTGGTTTACTTTACTTTACTTTACTTTATACATTAATGTGCAAACAAAATAATTAGGTTAACTCTGTTTGCACGTTATCTACAATTCTTTACTTCGTAGTTAATGTTGTACTTACATTATCTATGCTACCTTCAACAGTATTGCTGATTTTACCATCTATTTCCTCATCTTCGCCAGCTTCGACTGAGGCCGTGGCTAAACCAAAATCTTCCAAAATTGAATACAGCGCAGGCACTACAAAGAGCACTAACAATGTTGAGGCGGCAATACCAAATACAATACTGGTGGCCAGTGGTATTAGTATTTGTGCTTGCAAGCTGGTTTCAAATAACAATGGTGTCATACCCGCTATAGTGGTTACCGAGGTTAGTAGTACCGCGCGAAATCTGTCATAGCTTGCCATCGCTGCAGCGTCATGCACGCTCGCACCTTCTTTTACCCGTATTTTTACAAATTCGACTAACAATATTGAATCGTTAACTACAATACCCGCTAACGCGACAAAACCGAGCATTGATGGCATGGTAAAATCGAGCCCCATAATAAAATGTCCCCAAATTGAACCAATTAACGACAGCGGAATAGCCACTAATACGACTAAAGGCTCAACGTACGAGCGAAATTGAAAACTCAGTAAAATGAACACACCCATTAAGCCAAATACAAACGACATCATCATCGATTTTTGTGAAATTTTACCATTCTTCACTTCACCCTCAATACTCACTTTTAGGGTTGGGTATTGTTGTTCAAATTTAGGTAAATAATTTTTTTGAAAATCATTAAGTACTGCGGTGGTATTACTTACTTTGGCATCTACATCACCATACACGGTAACCGTGCGTAAATTATTCACACGGTTTATCCGTGAAAAGCTACGTGTGGATTGAATATTGGCTAAAACATTCAATGGAATAATAGCGCCATTTTTAGGATTGATTATCGGGAAATGATCAAAATCGGCAAATTGATCGCGACTTTCATCCGCTAAAATAACGGTCACTTCAAAGGTGTCTAATTCACTGTTGGTTTCAAGCACTTTTATGCCTTGAAACGCTGCGCGTAATTGTAGAGCAATAGTTTGTGAATCTAGCCCTAATGCTAACGCACCTGGTTTTAGTGTTAGTGTGTACTCAGGTTTTCCTGGCCGTAAATCAGTAAATAGATTATTCACACCCGTGTAGCCGGTAAACCACTTTTTCATCGTTTGTGAGGCGCTTGAAAGTGCTAACAGATCATCGCCTGAAATACGAACCATTATAGCTCGACCACTTGGGCCAAGGGCAGGTTCTTTATACAAAATACTGCTCACTTCAGGGATAATACCCACTTCATCTCGCCATGAATTAATAAAATCACCAATATGGGTATTACGTTTTTCTGCAGTTAATAAGTTAATATTAATGGTGGCTAAATGCGGGCCAGTTTCAAAGGCATCAGTATTTTTGCTATAACTAATAGCGACCGATTCAACTAAAGGCGTGCTTTCGTTTGACTGATATTTTCCCTGAGTGATAGTCAACTTGTTAATTAATTGTTTAACCACCTTTTCAGTTTGCTTTAGCGGTGTGCCTGCAGGCATTAATACCCGCGCTTGGATAATGTTGCCTTCAATATTTGGAAAAGGGCTAAATTTAATAATACCGCTGGCAAGCATTGATACGGTTAAAAAGAATAACGCCATTAACGAACCAATAAACAAATATCGATAAGCGATTAATGTGGCAACCAGTTGATTTATCCGCTGACGAAATTGCTCAAATTTTTGCTCAAATTTTATTCTAAACGCTTTCGGTTTTGCTTTGGCGGCATGGCTTAATGAATGTTGTAAGTGATGAGGTAAAATAAAAAAAGCTTCAATTAATGATACACTTATCACACAAATCAAAACAATGGGGATCACTTTTAATATTTGGCCAATATCGCCTTCAATAAAAATTAATCCAATAAATATACACAAAGTGGTGACATAAGAAGAGGCTACACCGCGTGCGACAATCTTAGTGCCGTCTATAGCCGCTTGCATTGGCTTTTTGCCTTTTTTAATTTGCGAACCAATACTTTCGGCAATCACAATGGCATCGTCCATTAAAATACCGAGCGAGAGTAATAGCGCCACCATAGAGATCATGTTTATGGTTATACCGAAGTGCGCCAAAATATAAAAACTGGCTAAAAATGAAACCGGCAAACCCATTACCACCCAAAATGCATAACGAATAGTAAAAAATAGCCACATTACCGCAAACACTAATAATAGTCCTTGCCACGCGTTAGTCGCTAATAAATTGATACGATCTTTAACAATGCTGGTGGTGTCTTCGGTTAAATCGAAATGTACGTCATGAGGTAATTGAGTCTGTTTTTTGGCAATAAAAGCCTGCACTGCGTCTAACACTTTTAAGCTATCGTCAGCGGTATTTTTGCTTACTTTTAAAAAGGCAGCAGAAACGCCATTAAAAAACACTTTATCTTCTGATAATTCAAAGGTATCAACTATGGTAGCAATATCTCCTAAGGTAACTTCGCTACCTTGCTCGCCTTTTAAAATAACTAACTTGGATAATTCGCTTGGGCTTCTGCGCTCATCACTAAAGCGTAACTGTTGAGAAACATGATCGGTTTCTATGGTGCCAACGGGTAAGTCGACATCTTGTTTTTCCACTAACGAAGCCAGTTGTTGTAAACTTAAGCCATACTGACGCAGCTTATTGCTTGAAACTTGAATTTGATATTGGCGATCTGAAAAACCTTCTATATCAACTAATGGGATCATCGGGTTTTGCAACATTTGTTGCTTAAGTTGCTCGGCTAATTGTTTTAATTCAGGGCGCGGTAAGTTCGCGGTAAGCGCTACTTTCACTACTGACTGTGTCCGTCCCATTTCATTAATAACAGGTGTTTCACTATCGCTCGGCAGGTCATTAATGCCATCAACTGCACTTTTTATATCATCTAGGAAACTATCAAAATCACCTTGTTCACGCATTTTTATCGTCATTAATGCGATATTTTGTTTTGCTTCACAACGTTTTTCATCAATAAAACCGATGCCGTCAATGGCGTCTTCAAGTGGTAAACAAATGGCGGTTTCAATATCACTTGGCGATGCGCCTGGATAGGGCACTTGTACTTGTACTTCATACGATTTTACTTCTGGCATGGTTTCGCGTTTTAAATTTGGTAAGGTAAATAATCCTGCCAATAATGCCACAATCATCAGTAAATTTGCTGCCGTTGGGTGCGCGGTAAAAAATCTGATCATCAGTTATTCCCCCGCTGCCTGTTTTTCAAGTTCTTTGGCAATAGTGTGATCGTTTTGTGGAGCTAATAGCATGCCGTCAACCGCAGGAAATAAATCAGAAACTACCACTCGTTTTCCAACAAGCGTTTGCTCACCCAATAAAACTAACTCCCCTTGTAGTTGTGGGTTTTTTACCGTAATGCGTTTTAATTTATTTTCTTTATCAACTACATAGAGTTGCTGTTGATGAAGAGAAAAACGCGGTACAACAACAAAATTATCGGCGCTAGCACTTAGGCGAACTTGCATATACATGCCTTCCATTAATGGCGGCTTTACGCCTGGCTTTACGTTTTTATATGAATCGCTGACACTGACTAATACGCCAATTGTGCGGCTTTGAGGATCAATAGTATCGCTAATGCGCTCTACTTTTGCTTGCCATTGCGCTTTGTTTTTAGTGGTGCTAAATACAGTTGCGGTTACACCGAGCTGTTGAAACACGGTACTGAATTCTTGATTTGCGATGGCTTGTTGCAATATTTGCGGGTTTTTCTGAAAGCTTTTGGCAATAATGTAAAAATCGTCAATAGAAAATTGTGCGTTAATGATTATTTTATCAATGCCTTGCTCACTAAATAACGGACTGGCGGCGGTAATGTATTGATCTTGCTCTACTGAAACGTCACCAATACGACCACTAAAAGGTAACTTGATAGTGGTTCTCGCTAAATTACGCTGCTGTTGGGTAACTTTTGCTTCGCTAATAGCAACTTTAGCGGCAAGCACTGCTTTTTGTGCTGGAAAGGTTGATATTTTATTTTGTAAGCTTTGGTTTTCTTGTTTGTAACTTAATACTTGTTTGTATTCCCCGTCGACGGTTGATTGCGATACCGTGCCTTGTTTTCTCAGCTTTGCTTTACGCTGATATTCTTTATTAGATAATTTGAGTTTTTGCGCGGCTAAAATTAAATCTTGTTTGGTATTGGCTATGGTTAGATCAAATTCGCTTAAATTTGCTTTGTTCATTAATAAATCGGCTTGCGCTTGCTTTAAAGCAAGTTGGTAATCAACCGAATCAATTTTTATAACGATGGTATCTTTTGGCAGTAACGCACCTTTTTTTAATTCTGGATTTACATAGTTAATTCGTCCAGAAACTTCCGATTTTAATTGTAATTTTGTATCGGCAGCCACAATACCAAAACCTGTGATTGAGGGGCGAATGCGACGAGATTCAGCCACTATGGTACTCACAGGTACTGCTACTTGTCGTTGTGATTTATGATCAACTCCAGGTTGAAGTTTTACAATAAGCACAGCGGTGATCAATCCGATAATTGCTACCATAGGCATTAAAATTCGGCGCTTTTTATTAACATTGGCAAGCTTGTTTAGTAAAGCTGTGAATTTAATTGGGTTTTGTTTCATGGTCTACATCCGTTAATAAAAAGATTATAAATATGGTCAAGCCATTGTGGCTGGGTGAGTTCTTGATGGCTAATTTTCCAAGCTTGTTCGCGTATAGGGGCAATAACAAAAGGCGTCATGATCATACTCACTAGCGAAAAAGCGGCGTATTTCGTATTAAGATCGGTACGAAAATTACCCTTGTCTATTTCTTGTTGAATTAATTGCGGTACAAAAACACTCATTTTGTCGGGCATGCCTTTAATAAATGCCTGTTGCAAAGTCGATTCTTGAGCTAATACTTCATCGTGAACAAAGCGGATCAAACCCGGATTTTCAATAGCCATATTAATCATTAAGCCAATAAAGCTTTTTATCGGCTTTGGTGTTTGTAAAATTGCTTGCAACATTTGTTCTTGTTGGCTTAGTGCAAATTCCATTACCGCAAGAAATAAGCCTTCCTTATTGCCAAAGTAATAACTGATCATTGCTGATTTTGTACCTGCAAGTTCGGCTATTTCTCGAATAGTAATGCCTTTGTAGGTTTTACTATTCAGTAGTTGATGTGCGGCAAAAATCAGCTTTTGTTTCTGCTGACTTTGCAATTCATTGTCAACGGGACGACCGCGAGATTTTGTTGGCGTGGACTTTTTCATGCGAATATTGTTTTGCTATTTAATTTATCAGTTGATTAATTAAATAACAAAACAATATAAAAAGCAATTGAATTGCTAATTTTTTTTCATGTAAATTTACAGGTTTAATGTTTCCCAATATATATTTAAGCAAATTTTAAGAGAAATTTAGGCCTTAATTATTTGAATAAAATAGAGGTTTCTGTAACCGTAGTCTTCAAGTACAATGATTTAAATTTTGAGCAAACTAGTAAATGTAATGGATACAGAGTTAATTAAAACTTTTATTGAAGTAAAAAATTCTCGTCATTTTGGTAAAGCGGCTGAAAACCTTTATTTAACTCAAGCAGCAGTTAGTTCAAGAATCAGGCAGTTAGAGCAATATTTTGGTGTGAGTTTATTTCAACGAACAAGAAATAATATTCAATTAACAACCGCGGGTGAGCGCTTAGTGACTCATGCCGAAAATATCCTTAATACTCTAAGAATGGCAAAACAAGATGTTGCGTTAGCTGCCGAGCAGATAGCGCAAATTTCTATCGCAGGCACACCTAATACATGGGATGCGTATATTCATGATGCGATTTCAAAAATATATATAAGTCTACCCGACGTAAGTATTGTTGCTGAAATTTTGTCGCGTGAGCAATTAACTCGGCAATTATTAGAAAGAACATTAGACGTTGCTATTTTATTTGATCCTCCTAAAGTAGAAGAATTAAAAATTGAATCATTACATATGTTTAAATTAGTGCCAGTTACAACGTTTGAACAAGTAGTAGAGCAAGCTTCAGATATAAAACGTTATATTATGATTGATTGGGGAACTAGTTTTAGTGCTTGGCATGCAACGCAAATTAAAGATATTTCTACACTAGCAATACGAACTAGCACAGCCAGAATAGCGTTAGATTTAATGTTGCAATGCGGAGGAACCGCTTATTTACCTGATATGTTGGCTCAACCTTTTATTGACGCAGGAAAACTATTCAAAATAAATAGCTTACCTTTATTTGAGCGTGAAATTTTTAGTGCCTTTCATCGTGAAAATGAAAATGAAGCACGCATTATTGAAATAAAAAAATTATTAAGACAAGAAGAACCTGAAGCACCAATTATTATGCAGCCATAAGTATATTTAACTTTCCTATCCACTCAATTTATTTCTTGATTAACCGATTAAATTTGCGTCTAAAAATCACATACAAATAAACAATAAATAACAATTAGTTTTATTTATCGTGTCCATAAAAAAAAATTGCTTTAAATTAAATGTCAAAACATAGATTATCCGCAATTATATCAACCAAAATTTTTGTGAATAAAATGAATAATAAATCTATTTCTTATCAAAATGATGATAGTGAATTATTGTTTGCTGATGAAGATGTCAGTGTTAATCAAATTGCCGATTTTGAACTGGAAGCTGAAGTTGTCACTAAGAAAAAATCAAAACACAACGAAAAGCGAAATTATCTAGCCAAGAAAAAGATAGAAGAATTGCAAGAAGAACGCCGTATGAAAAAATTTGATGAATACGATTATGACGATTGGGATTGAACTTTAAATTATCCACTTTTTATTGTCTTGGGATTTAATTATTCAAAATTTGTATTTATATATATTGCGACTTCAACCAAATATTATTTTTTATAATAAGTTGAACGTTGCCTAACTAAAGGTAAGTTCAATGAACATTCTTTTTTTAATGTATCCATGGGAGCGAATCGAGTCAGAAACAGATTCAACATTACGACTAATTCATGAGTGCGTCTCTCGTGGACATACAGTAGCAATTACTACCCCTCATAATTTAACCATGCGTGATTCTGTTGCCAGTGGTTTTTGTAAAGTATTTAACAAAAATGATACTGTACCTACAAATATTGTATCGTTTTATAAAAAAACAATTTTTAAAAAATCACGCCTACCATTAGCTGGGTTTGATAGTATTATCATGAGAGCTAATCCTCCATTAGATCCTATAACGTTGAATTTCTTAGATTCTGTGCGTGATGATGTGTTTATCATGAATGATATTGATGGTTTACGCATTGCCAATACTAAGCTTTATACTGCTTCATTTGATGACCCGCATAATACTTTTATTCCTGTTACCCATGTTTCTAAGACTCCTGAATATTTAGAAGAAGTTTTAAGAGAGTCTGTTTCTGGAAAAATGATCATGAAACCATTGGATGGTTTTGGTGGGCAGGGCGTTATCTTGGTTGAAAAACATGCACAATCTAGCTTTCATTCACTGTTAGAGTTTTATATTAACAGTGGTAAAGGTGGCAACTATGTGATTTTACAAGAATATGTAGAAGGGGCTAGCGAAGGAGATGTTCGTATATTAATGTTAAATGGCGAACCTATTGGTGCTATGAAGCGTATACCTGCGTCAGGTGAAGTGCGTGCAAATGTGCATGCTGGCGGCACCGTTGTAAAACACAGTTTATCGAAAAAAGAAAAAGAACTTTGTAAGCACATTGGCCCTAAATTGGTGCGTGACGGATTATATTTTGTTGGTGTTGATGTGATTAATGAAAAATTGATTGAAGTTAATGTGCAAAGCCCTGGCGGCATTATGCGTATTAACCGCCTTAATAATACTAAATTACAGAAAAAAGTTATTGATTTTATTGAAAGTGTGATTAACGCAAAAGAAGCACTTACTTTACGTAAAAATGAATTTAGACAGGCCATTGATGATGCTCAACTTATCTGAAAGTGAATGTATCGCTTTAATCAAAAAAGGCGAGTGTTTTCATGCTGAAGTTGAAAATTCAGCATTTACCATAAAAATTGATGAATATAATCCAGTAGTTTGTACGGCTATCCACAATGGTCATAAGTTACGCCCTGAATTACAAAAATTATTGTTGTTAAATAATGATGAGCAACTTTATGAAGAAGATCCTTACACGAGCGAAATGATTTCTTCTTTTCCAATTGTAATGATTGGCAATGATTCGCGCTTTGAATATGATTTAAATAGAGCTAAAACTTTATCAACTTACTTTAAAACCGTTTGGGATAAGCAAGTTTGGAAAAAGCCGCTATCTCCCAAACAACGTAAGCTAAGCCATAATAAACATCAGTCATTTTATAATGTACTTGAGGCATTAATAGCGCAATTAGAAAAACGCTTTACCAATAGTATAGTCTTTGATTTACACTCTTATAACTATCAACGAATCGATAAAGCAACCCCATTATTTAATATTGGGACTTCGCAAATTGATATGGAAAGGTGGGGGGGGATCGCTCATTATTTTGAGAAACAACTCAATAATATTAGTTTACCTAATCTTGATTCATATGCAGCAATTGATGAGGTGTTTCAAGGGCGCGGATATTTGATTTCACATGTTAATGCCCATTTTGATAATACTTTAGTGTTACCTATAGAAGTTAAAAAAGTTTTTATGGATGAAACTAAAGGGGAAGTGTACCCATTAGTTTTAGATGAATTAAACGCAGGGATAAAACAAGCCATCAGTGAAACGACTGCTCATTTCATGCGACGCTTTAATAAGAAAAAATCAGTTAAAAACTCTGACATGCTTTCATCCGTTCTTGCCCCTGAAATTATTGCTTTAGATAAAAAATTGGTTTCACTTTGTAAAAACATTGAAACATTAAATTTTATTAACCCGATTAATCTTGCGAATGAACGGAAAAAGTTTCAATCGAGTAAAAATAAAGTTTCACCGAAATTTCGTTATAAACAACTGAATATCAACCCTTATCAATTTAGAGAGCAGTTACACAAGCTACCAGTCGATAATATTATGGATGCAGACATACAACAATTATATCGTCATACGGTAGATAATTTAGCAACTAAAATTGATTTGCTTACCTCGATTGGAAATGATGATTTTGTTTATAATTCATTACGCTATTATGGTGAGCCTGATGAAAATGATATTGCTAATGCAGAATTTATTTTACGAGCACCAGATATTGTAAACGAAAATAATGAAGCCTGTTTTAATGCAGATGATGCAATTGAATATTATACTGAACAAGCGCAAACATGGGGATTAAAATGTCGAATTGAAAAATCCTCTCGCCTTGTTGCGAAAGCGATGGTAAATAACGACAAACAGTTATTACTTATTAATAAAGATGCTCATTTTAGTTCAACAGAATTGAAAGCTTATGCCTTCCATGAACTGGGTATTCATATGCTAACAACGATTAATGGGAAAAATCAAAAGCTTAAAATTTTTTCATTAGGCTTGGCTGGAAATACCCATACACAAGAAGGTTTAGCAATTTTTAGTGAGTATTGTTCTGGAAATTTAACCTTAGCGCGTCTAAAAATATTAGCATTACGAGTTATTGCTGTTAAATATATGCTTACTTATGGAGATTTTTCTAAAACATATCAGCTGCTTATTGATAACTATGATTTGAATAATGATCGTAACTACTCAGCCTATTGTTCAATAGGCTGAGCTGTTTTTAGGCTGGGATAAAAGGTTTATGGTTAAATAAATCAACAAGCGCATCAAGTCTATTAATACCTTGTTTCTTTACGGTAGATAAAT
>Ga0316204_10000844_pt1 | contig 97535 bp, 83 predicted proteins | sample 6monrhotite_MG_2_FD_205661 | JGI IMG/M metagenome (GOLD analysis project Ga0316204, IMG submission 205661) | Microbial mat bacterial communities from mineral coupon in-situ incubated in ocean water Damariscotta River, Maine, United States -... | ecosystem: Environmental > Aquatic > Marine >... | reverse complement strand
CCGATTGTTATAATTTAGGCACCTTAGGTGATTGTTCTTTATTACTGCATAAAAATGCACTGTTGCCCTGGTTTATACTGGTTCCACATACTACTGAAAACGAGCTTTATAAATTAGAAACCGAGCTACAGATTAGTGTACAAAATACCACTCATAGAATGGCTGAATTTGTAGAATCCAATTTTGTAACTGACAAACTTAATATTGCAACTATTGGTAATATAGTACCTCAATTACATATTCATATTATTGGGCGATTTAACAATGACTTTTGCTGGCCTTCACCTGTCTGGGGGCAAACAGAATCTGCTAATTACAAAGAAGAAGATTTGCAGGTTATTAAACAGGATTTAAGAGATAAAAAATTATTTAGTTAGGTGATATCCTGCTTAAACACAGTATATTACTTCAAGCTTTTATCTTTAAGTTGCATTTTATTTTCTGACCATTTATCCAGGTATTTTATAATAACCAGCTGGCTATCTTTATCTGCAAATATACTATTATGATACCCATTCACTTTTTCTATATGTTTTTCATCAGTGGATTTTTCATAAAGCTTTATAACGTGATCAGAAGCGATTATTCTATCCGTATCGCTATACATAAACAGTTTGGGTATATCCGGCAATAATGATACAAAATCTATCGGATTATATTCAGTGTTAATGGTCAAAGAAGCCGGCCATTGAAACAACCATGTTAACCATGACTTATTCATAGTTTCTCTGGCTATTTGTCGATAATCACTAAAAGGCGATACCAGTATCATGCCATCAACACCTTCCGGGTGCTGTGCCAGATTATATATACCCATACTTGCACCCAGACTATGACCAATCACAAATACTTTTTTATTATCTGTTTTACGTGAAGTTATATATTCTCTACTGCTCTGTATATCATCCATTACACCTTCTAATTGCGCTTTACCCTGTGACTTACCATAACCACGATAGTCAAAGATAAACACATCATATTGGTGCTGTGTTAACCAGTATACAAGACCGGAATGTGTGCTTATATTTTCACCATTACCGTGTAGAAAGAGCACATGAGCCTTTGACTCTAAAACGGATGGAAACCACCAACCATGTAAACTAATATTAGACTGCCCTTTAAAATAAATATCCTCATACTTAATATTATATTGATCGGGACTGGCTAAATGCGGCTTTAATGGCTGAAAAAACGCATTGGTACAGGCGCTTAATAATAAACAGGTAAAAGCAATTACTGGAAAATATCTGTGCAAATTTAACATCCTTTACTAATAACTTCGTAAATCACTCATATACTGATGCGGCTTTTTAGTTAAATATCAAAAACGTGATCTATCTTAACATCCTGTTATTGCATAACCAGACTAAGCTGCTAGTATTGATTGAGGCATAATTTCAGTTATGGCGACACTTATCAGATATTAAACGGAGAAATACAATATGAAAAGATTAGTATCAAGTACATTATTATTACTGGCTTCTTCAAGCGCATTTGCTGTAGCACCGGGTGGTGGTGGTTGTGGATGGGGTAACGCATTATTTGAAGGCCAAAAAGGACCTGCTCCACATATTCTAGCGGTAACTACAAACGGCACATCCGGTAACAATACTTTTGGTATGACTACTGGTACAAATGGTTGCAACACTAGTGGTGCAATTGGTTATAGCGGAAAATCTATGCTGGCTTCAGTAATGGATGAGTTTTCAGAAGATGCTGCCAAAGGTGAAGGCGAAGCGATGACAGCTGTATCAGTTGCAATGGGTGTATCTCCTGAAGATCGTGCACATTTTGCACAGCTTACACATAGCAATTTCAGCACTATTTTTTCTAGTCAAGATGTAACAGCTGATCAGGTATATGCTTCATTACAACAAATGATGAAGTCTGATACACAGTTATCTAAATACGCAATTTAAGTTTACTTAAATTACATGGGCCTGAGTTTTTACTCGGGCCTTTTTTATTTTTAAAAACTCCTTCCAAATGTACATTATAAAAAAATCCTGGTTATATAGCATAATCATTTTATTTGCTTCTCTTCCTGTAAAAGCCATTGAAAACCCAACCATTAATACAGAATTACAACTGTTAATTGATGACACATCAAAAACAGAACTATGGAAAAATATTGAGTGGTTAAATCTTTTGCACTACCAGGGAGGCCCTGATTTAACTGACTTTTTAAGTCAGGTTGATGACCCCATTTTTTTTAATGCAGAAGACGGTAAGACAAACCCAAAGAATGAATTAGAACAAACATTAATTTCTCTTTATAACACAAACACATCAGACCAGGATGAACATGCGCAATGTAGAAATATTGCCCGTTTCAACTGGCTTAAAAACAAATATCCCAATAGCTTTAAACAATCCCCCACTATTACCTGTAAACAATATAATGAATGGCGCAAGGAAGTACCGGAGGAAAAAGTAAGTTTGATTTTCCCCGCTTATCACTTAAATAGCCCTTCATCTATGTTTGGCCATACTTTACTCCGCATAGACGCTGCAGATAACGAGCAGGCCTCTACCTGGCTATCAACAGCTGTTAATTTTGGAGCTAACATTCAGAACAGTGATAATTCTATTTTTTTCGCTGTCAAAGGTTTAGCTGGCGGATATTCGGGAACATTTATTGTTGCTCCTTATTATGAAAAAATTAAAGAATATAATCGCCAGGAAAACAGGGATATATGGGAGTATCCTTTAAACTTAACTCCCGCTGAAACAAAACGTATCGTTTTACACTTATGGGAACTAAAAAATATAAAATTTGATTATTACTTTTTTGATGAAAACTGCTCTTATCGATTACTTGAATTATTACAAGTCGCACGCCCTGAACTGAAACTCACCCAGCAATTTGGATTAAATGCTATTCCTGTTGATACCGTTCGCAGCATTGAACATGCAAATTTAATGAAAGGCACAGTTTATCGACCATCACAAACAACCAGTATTAATTATTTACTTAACAAGTTAAATTCAACACAACGTGAACTAGTTTTAAATATTTCTAAAAATGCTGATTTAATTAATTCTGATGCGTTTTTACAGCAAAATAGTCAGACCAAAAATATTATCTTAGATACAGCATATCGCTATTTACGTTACCAGCAAAATGATGCTGGTCGCTCAGAATCCAATGCTAAAAATAGCTATCTATTATTAGCTGCGATCAATAAAACTGAAAATTTTTCATCTGAAGAAATCGGTTTTACAGAAAAACAACGTCCTGAAAAAGGTCATTTAAGTAAACGTTTGGCTGTCACTGCAGGTGAAGACAATGACCAGTCATATATTCAGTTAGATTTTCGGATGTCTTTTCATAGCCTTGAAGATAACTTAAATGGCTTCCTTGAAGGCGCACAAATAAACATCGGTGGCCTTTCTCTAAGAACAACTAATGAAGAAACACAGTTACAACGTCTCGACCTAATTGATATTTTTTCACTTACGCCTCGTAATGATTTTTTTCAACCATTATCGTGGCGTGTTTATACAGGACTTGAACAACAACTTATAAATGGACGAGACCATCTGACTGGACATGTTACAGGTGGCGCAGGTGTTTCTTACAACTTATGGCCTCACTCTTCCGTTTATGGCATGTTTACAGCCAGACTAGAATCCAGCAGCCAGTATAATCAGGCAATAGAGCCCGCCTTTGGTATTTCAAGCGGCTTGTTGCAACATTTTTCATTTGGAACGGCCCATCTGGAGTTAAGCGGTGAAGAGTTTTATCATGATGAATTCCGCCATCGCGTTAAATATATTCAAAATATTAACCTGGAAAGAAACCATGCTTTACAACTGTCTGTTCTAAGACAGCGTCAGACTGGTCTCTACTTTACAGAGGCACAAATTAGTTACCATTACTTCTTTCATTAAATAATGCCTCACCATCACCGTTCGTCCGTTTTTGCACAGAGCTGCTATTTTGATATAAAATACAGCCCCGTATAATTCATCAGGTTATTATTGTGTTATTAAAATTACTTCGTAATGGTTTAGGCTATCTCGTTATTTTTATTAGCTTTTTTATCCCCATCAAGAGAGTTTTCCGATCATCTGATGAGCAGGATTGCGTAAACAATTCCACAGGTAATATGTCACTTTATCAGTTTCAGGCGTGCCCTTTCTGCTTGAAAAGCCGTCGAGCAATTAAACGACTTGGTTTAAACATTGAAACTCGCAACGCATTAAAAAACCCGTATCGTGCAGATTTACTGGCGGGTGGTGGTCAAATCAAGGTACCTTGCTTACGTATTGATACAAAAAATGAAACAATATGGATGTATGAATCCAGTGAAATTGCCGCTTACCTGGAGCAGCGATTCGGAGAAAGCAGCACACCCTGCAATGACCTGAATTATTAATCTCTATCCATTTTATACATGTAGGTACTGCTGCATATCCGCCTACAATGTTTTATTAAGAACCCGTACACTGCTTGGGACTAATCACTCAACGCAACATCAAGCCTATGACAAGCTCCCTTCCAGTTCTGTATAGCTTCAGACGTTGTCCTTATGCGATGCGTGCGAGATTAACTATACGTTATAGCAAATTACAGGTTGAACTAAGGGAAGTGGATTTAAAAAACAAACCGCCTGAAATGCTTTTGGCTTCTGCAAAAGCAACCGTACCTGTTCTTATATTAAATGACCACTCAGTGTTAGATGAAAGCCTTGATATTATGCGCTGGTCATTACAACAAACTGACACTCAAAACTGGTTGCAAAACAGGCACTGCGCTGAAATAGATCAACTCATTCAACAGAATGACCAATCGTTTAAAACTGATCTTGATCATTATAAATATGCTGATCGATTTCCTCAGAACCCCCCTTTACACTATCGACAACAGGGTGAACTTTTCTTAAAGCTACTTGAAAAACGGCTCGACAAACACACCTTCCTGATTAATGACACTGTTTCATTAGCAGATGTCGCTTTATTCCCATTTATTCGGCAATTTGCTTATGTTGACATTCAATGGTTCGAAACATCGGCATACCCAAACTTACGACATTGGTTAAACTATTGGCTCAAGTCTGATTTATTTCTCTCTATTATGCACAAACACCCATGCTGGTCTTCAGAAAAAAAGAATATCACTCATCTCTAATATAACAATGCTTTGTAAATAGAGCCTGTAATGACTATACGTAATCTAATTACTGTCCTAAAATAATAATAAAGCATAATTGATAATCATAAATAAAAGGAAAGTTATATGACTCATGAGTGGTATTCCAGTTATCCCGAAGGCATTCCCCATGAGGCAGATATAACGGCTTATGACTCTCTGCTTGATGTCATTGAACAGGCATGTTCGAACTATAGCAACAACCCCTGTTTCTGCAATTATGGAAAATCTCTGAGTTATCAGGAAATAAATAACGCCAGCCTTCAATTCGCATCTTTTTTACAAAACCAGTTAGCAATGAAACAGGGCGAAAAAATAGCCATAATGATGCCTAATTTGTTGCAAAATCCCGTTTCGATATTTGCTGCATTACGCGCCGGTCTTACCGTTGTAAATACCAATCCACTTTATACTGGTCACGAACTAAAACATCAGTTATGCGACTCCGGCGCAACAACCATTATTGTGCTTGAAAATTTTGCATCAACACTGCAGGAAGTTATAAAAGAAACACCTATTAAAAATGTAATTGTTACTCGCATGGGAGATATGCTTTCATTTCCCAAATCAGCCATTATCAACCTGGTTGTAAAACATGTTAAAAAAATGGTGCCGGATTTCAGTCTGCCTGGAAGTTATGATTTCAAGCAATGTTTATCTCAGGGTGATATTTCAAAATATACACGCCCCACAGTTAAACAGGAGGATTTTGCTTTTTTACAATATACCGGTGGCACAACAGGAGTAGCTAAAGGCGCCATACTGACTCATGGAAATATGGTCGCAAACTTACAACAGGTTTCAGAATGGATAGAACCTTTTATAGAAAAAGGCAAAGAACACATCATTACCGCTTTACCGCTTTATCATATTTTTTCACTACTCGCGAACTGCCTGTTTTTTATGAAAGTCGGTGGTTTGAATCACCTGATAACCAACCCCCGCGATATGAAAAATTTTGTTAAAGAATTAAAGAATGCAAAATTTACTGCGATTACCGGGGTGAACACTTTATTTAATGGTTTATTAAATACACCTGGATTTTCTGATGTCGACTTTTCTAACTTTAAAATGACCTTAGGTGGCGGTATGGCAGTACAGGCCTCGGTAGCAGAACAATGGCAAAAAGTCACTGGACAAACATTGCTGGAAGCTTATGGCCTAACAGAAACATCACCTGCTGTTTGCATTAACCCTATGTCACTGAAAGCCTATAATGGAAAGATTGGTTTACCTATGCCTTCTACCGATGTATGCATTATGGATGATAACAACACTATTTTACCAACAGGTGAACATGGCGAAATATGCATTAAGGGCCCTCAGGTAACCCAGGGTTATTATAATCGCCCTGAAGAAACTGCTCTAGTATTTGATGATAATGGCTGGTTCCATAGTGGTGATATCGGTTTTATGGATGAGCAGGGTTATTTTCAGATCGTTGACCGTAAAAAAGACATGATTATAGTATCTGGTTTTAATGTATACCCTAATGAGGTTGAAGGGGTTATTGCCAGTCACCATGATGTTTTAGAAGTGGGTGTTATTGGTATACCCGATGATCAGTGCGGTGAATCGGTTATGGCCGTAATTGTTTGTCAGAACCCTCAATTAACCGAACATGACATTCGCGTTCACTGTGAATTAACCCTCACCCGATATAAGATCCCTAAACGTGTTGAGTTTGTTAGCGAAGTACCAAAAACCAATGTTGGTAAAATCCTTAGGCGTGAACTTAGAGCCATGTTTATTAAATAGTTGTTAATGGGCAATAAATGCTGGCGTTGTACTCAAGCCGACTCCGTAAAACTCCTGGTGGTCTCAAACAGGGGACAGAGCGGGAAAGATGCTCAGTCCCCGATGGAGATGTGTCTGAACAGTGTAGTCTCTTTCAGCTCATGGCAATCTGTTGTTCATCTCGTTCCCACGATCCTGCGTGGCAACGCATATGTAAGATAAATAACGATTCGAAAATAACAGGCAACATTATCTATCCCCACGCAGGAGCATGGGAATAAGGTAATTACTCGCAGCAATCTCCATATTAAAGTAAAATACTCATCCTGACTTTAACTAACAGCACATACACAATGAGCCTTCATACCAGCCACATCAGCAACCTTAATTTACGTCACAAGGGCAAAGTTCGTGATATATATGATATAGATGATGATCATATGTTAATTATCACCAGTGACCGCATATCAGCATTCGATGTAATCATGCCGACTGCTATTCCTGATAAAGGCACAATTCTCAATGATGTCACTCGATTCTGGCTGGATAAATTAGAATACATAATTCCTAACCATCTTGCAGATATTCCACTTACTGAGATCATTACAGACGAGCAGGAACGTAAATCTGTAGCAAATCACTCTATGGTAGTTAAAAAGCTAAAGGCGTTACCTGTAGAGGCCATTGTCCGTGGTTATATTATTGGCTCAGGCTGGAAGGATTACCAGAAGACCGGCGCTATCTGCGGCATTGATTTACCTGCCGGTTTACAGATCGCTGATAAATTACCTGAACCAATTTACACCCCTTCCAGTAAAGCCGATGTGGGTGATCATGATGAAAACATTAATTATGCAGCAACTGAAGAACTACTAGGTGCTGACATGGCTCAACAAGTTAAGGACGTTAGCCTTAAACTATATAAAGCCGCTGCAGAATATGCGCTAGAAAGAGGCATTATTATTGCTGACACTAAATTTGAATTTGGCGTAGATGAAAACAATCAACTGGTTTTAATTGATGAAGTATTAACACCTGACTCCTCTCGTTTCTGGCCAGCTGATCAATATAAACCCGGCAGTAGCCCTATGAGTTTTGACAAACAGTTTGTACGTGACTATCTGGAAACACTGGACTGGAATAAAACCGCACCTGGCCCAGAACTTCCTGAAGAAATAGTTAATCAAACAGCTGCAAAATATAAGGAAGCGTTTGCGAGGTTAACGCAGTCGTAAGTTTTGAGCCTTAAGTCAAAGCAATCAGGCACCGACTTTTTGTTTTTCTTTTGACTTAAGATTTATGACTTCCGACTGACGACTTTCTCCATGAAAGGTTTATTCATAACTGGCACTGATACAAATGTAGGCAAAACCTATATTGCATGTCAAATTGCATCCGAATTACACTCTCGCGGCATTAATGTCACTCCAAGAAAACCGATTGAAACTGGTTGTGAATTAATTAATAAAAGCCTCCATCCCAGTGACGCAAACTTGCTATTAAAAGCATCAAATTCAAACACATCATTAGACGATGTTTGCCCATATCGTTTCTCACCCGCCATTTCACCACAACTTGCAGCACAACAATCTAATCAAATTGTGCGGATTAGTGACTTAGTCTCCGCTTGTACCAATAATATAGAAAAAGAAAGTTTTCTTATTGTGGAAGGCGCTGGCGGATTTTATTCTCCGATTTGTCAAAATGCGCTTAATTCAGATCTGGCCAGAGAGTTAGATTTACCTGTTTTAATCGTTGTTGAAAACAGGCTTGGGAGTATTAACCAGGCACTATTAACTATTAAAGCCGTAGAGAATAACAATCTTAAAATCAGTTCCGTCATCCTGAATTCAACGAGCCCAATTAAACAGAATTCACTAATTAATAATCTATCTGAGTTACAGGGATTTACTAATCATATGGTTATACATGTGCCATTTAATAAACCAATAGATGCTCAGTATTATCAGCAGCTTTTCAAATTCCAATAATATCTGCCAATACTGAGTTACGTATATACAAGACAAAAACATTAGTATTAGTACATAAAAAAAGACGCACAATGTGCGCCTTTTTTAACATAACACTTAATTGAAAATTAAATATCTGCCCAGTTATATGTAGTTGGTACGCCATCCAATGTCACAGTAAATGTACAATCTGCATTAAATGTTACTGTCGCAGTAACATTCTGACTATTGAAAGTCATTTCACCACCATCTGGCGCTCCACCAGGGCAGCCACCAAAAGTAATGGGGGTAGTCGTGTTAATTGTAATAGCCCCATGATCGGGATCATTTACTGAACCTGAAACGGTATAACCAGAGAAGCTGCTACCAGAAACACTTACATCAGATACGTTGTACGTACGACCATCGATACCTGTTGTATTAATATTGTAAGTGCAGTTTTCTGCACCTGAAGACTGATCCACTGTACACGACGCACTACCACTTATTGTTTCAGTAACGCCATTTTCTGTAATGCTCAGGTTAAAACTAGCCGTGAAACTAGTACCCGATGAATTACTGCTAAATGACATAGTGCCATTTAAGACTACAGACTCAAAACCACTACCAACATCACAATTCGTGAGAGTAATACTGCCTGAAGTTTCAGAACCTTCAGCAATAGCTGTGCCACCAGGCTGACAGAAATATGAAGATATATCTTCAGTAGCAAAAGATCTTTGAGCTATCTGCTTAGAGAATTCAAGCACGTCAAATGAGCTTGTTCCTGTTTTTGGTAAAAAAGTAGTGGTGTCTTCATTGTCAACTGCAGTTTTAACCGCAGATGTAGCTGCAACTGCAAGATCTTTAGAGTTCTCTGCAGTAATTGTTGCTGGACTAGTGCCGCTATCACTACTACAACCAGCAATAATTGATAATATTCCCAGAACCAGTAAAAAACGTTTTATAGAATACATTTGTAACTCCGTTATTTATATATCGAATTGTAATAATTTCAGTTATATATTAGCCTATTTCACTAATTCGAAAAAAATTATTATCTATTTTATTAGCGTTTTACTGTTATCTAATTCACATTCTTGCATATATTAAATAAGCTTAATTAATCCAGCTTTTTATTTCTTTCATATAATCAAATAACTATATAGCAATAAAGATCCATTAAAATATTGTTATTTCAGTTTTTGACTAACGTTACTTTTTTTAGACTAACGAGTAATGTCACGACCATAAAAAATGCAACCCCCTAAAGTTAACCTTCAGTTCGCACTACTTAAATAAGGCACTTTAAATTCAAGACGGAGCAGATAGCAGTGGCAGCATTACTTTTTATGACTGCAGCGGTTACACTGTAACTTATAACACTATCTCATCTACTTTTTTTGGTTAAATAACATATAAGACAATCTAGTACCAAATAAAAAAGGCACATCAAATGATGTGCCTTTTTTAGAGAAATAAATTATAAAAAACCTAACGTATTTCTAATAACTCCACTTCAAATACTAGTGTGGCATTAGGCGGAATAACACCACCTGCACCGTTCGCACCATAACCCATTTCAGGTGGAATAGTTAACTTACGTTTGCCACCAATTTTCATTCCTTTAACACCTTCATCCCAGCCTTTAATTACCTGACCTACACCCAGTGTAAAACTGAATGGGTCATTACGATCAACGCTTGAATCAAATTTAGTACCATCAGTTAACCAGCCCGTATAATGCACGACAACTAATTCAGCACCTTCACCGGCACCTGCTTCCTGGCCTTCGCCTACATTTAATTCTTCAATTTCTAAATCTGACATGTTTTATCTCCACTTATTTTTAAATTAATAGTTTGTAGGTGCGAATTCATCCGCACAAATGTTTGTTCAATTTTTCAAAACTCAATGTCGTCATACCTGTTGAGGCAGAAATAACATATAAGAAAGATTTAAACGTATTTATTTATGTTTTTCAAAATACTCGTCTTTCATTTTCTTAACCAGGGCACTTAACATTACCAGCGCTATCAAATTTGGAACTGCCATCAAAATATTTGTAATATCGGCAATATTCCATACTAATTTTAATGGAACAACAGCTCCCACAACTATTAATAATGTATAAATAACCCTATAAGGTAATACAGCTTTTTCACCGAACATGAATTTTACACTTCGGTCACCATAATATGACCAGGCAATTATCGTGGAAAAAGCAAATAAGGCCAAACCACCACCAACTATAATTGCCCCAGCATCACCAATTGACTGACTAAAGGCGTACGCGGTTAAGGATGCGCCGGTTATATCATCCGGTGCTGTTATATATGCACCGGTCACCACAATTGCAAGCCCTGTCATGCTACAAATTACTAATGTATCGATAAACGGCTCCATCATTGCAACCAGACCTTCTCGCACCGGCTCATTAGTTGTTGCCGCTGCATGAGCCATTGGCGACGACCCCAGACCCGCTTCATTAGAAAACAGGCCTCTTGCAACACCCCAGCGTATGGCTTCTCCTACTGCTGCTCCACCTACTGCCCAGGGATTTAACGCATGATTAAAAATTGTTGAAATGGCTGCTGGAATCTGCTCATACTCATTTATCAAAACAATCATAGCCACGGTGATATAAATGATCGCCATAAACGGTACAATCGTACTAGCTACTTTAGCAATTCGTTTTACACCACCTAATATAACCAGACCAACTAACATCGCCATAATGACCCCGACGAGCCAGTTATAATTTTTTATTTCTGGCTCTATAAATGTCAGGCCATCTACCACTGAATTAACCTGTACAAGGTTACCAATGCCAAATGACGCTATAGCGGCAAAACCGGCAAATAACATAGCCGTACGTTTCATCTTCAGGCCATTTAATAATGTATACATAGGGCCACCTGAAACACCCTGCTGATCTATTTCCCTAAATCTTAAAGCTAAAGTACTTTCCGTAAATTTAGTCGCCATCCCTAAAAATGCTGTTACCCACATCCAGAATAACGCACCGGGACCACCCAATGTTATAGCTGTTGCTACACCGGCGATATTACCCGTGCCTACAGTCGCTGATAAAGCCGTTGATAACGCCTGAAAATGGCTTACATCGCCTTTATCGCCCTTACATGCATATTTACCCTGAATGATATGAAATGAATGTTTAAAACCTCTTAGCTGTACAACTCCTAACCTGATAGTTAAATACAAACCTACGCCTAATAAGCCCCCTAAAGTAAACCAGCTACCCCAGAGCAAACTCGACAAGTCACCACTTAACACTGTTAGTTGATCAAGCATGTTTTTCCTTTATATCTTTTATCAGTCAGTATAATTTTTACACAATAGTACACTTTTCCAGGTAAATAATTTACTTTAAATTCATATTCACGAGTCATAAATAGAAAAAGCATTTGAGGACTTTCTCTGGAAAAGCTGCCTGATAGTTTTAGTAGCATCCATCATCAGCCTGATATCATTAGCCTGGTATCATTCTACTGTTATCAAGCCTTGCAATGTTTTATAAGTCGACAATTTATTCTGCCTACATGATCATAACCTGATTGATTATCCATTTCTCTTCGATTAATCACGCATGGCTTTACGCAGCACCACTATGACTCATATTGTTAAGTTTATTGATGGTTATTTATTAGCGTTTTTTTTGCTCTTTTTTTCTTTAGGTCTTTATGGATTAGTAAAATAGTGAGGCTGAAAATGCTGATAATGTATTACAGTCTTTCGTCTTTCATAATCTGGATTACCTTAAAACACGACTTTTCAAAAGCAATCATTACGATTTTAATTGTTAAATATTTTGAGTATGCTTTAGACATGGCTTTTAAAACACCAATTGATCTGATTTTATTTTCTGATGGTATAACACTTGTTGATATTGCCTTATATTTATCACATACATCTGATAGCCATGAAAAATAACTGTATTATTATATTTAAATAGATCCATATTTTTACTGTACATATAATTATTTTTCTCACTGAATACTATTTTTAAGAATTATTTTAAAAAGACAGCAACTCACTAAAACGCTTAATTAATCAGACTCTATAAAACCAACATAAATTACACTTAGTTATAAACACACCAGGAATATTATATTTTTATAAAAAAAAGGAAGGCCTAAGCCTTCCCTTTTTTAAACAACAAATAAAGTGAATTTTACTTGTAGAAATCAATCATCGCTTCTAATGATTTAACTTTGATCTTATCCGCATTTCCAGCAGAACCGAAAGCTTCAAAGCGAGCCTGACAAATACCCTTCATTGCTGCAGTAGATTCTTTTAAGAATTTACGTGGGTCAAAGTTAGATGGGTTTTCAATCAAGTGACGACGTACAGAACCTGTAGAGGCCATACGTAAATCAGTATCGATATTAACTTTACGAACACCTGACTGAATGCCTTTAACGATTTCTTCAACTGGCACACCATAAGTTTGCTTCATGTCGCCACCGTGATCGTTAATGATTTTTAACCATTCCTGTGGAACTGAAGATGAACCGTGCATAACTAAATGTGTGTTAGGTAGTTTTGCATGGATCTCCTGAATACGATCAATACGTAAAACTTCACCTGTAGGCTCTTGTGTGAATTTGTAAGCACCGTGAGAAGTACCGATAGCAATTGCTAAAGCATCAACATTAGTTTGCTCAACAAAATCAGCCGCTTCATCAACAGAAGTTAAAAGCATATCAAGGTCTAGTTTACCTTCAGCGCCATGTCCGTCTTCTTCGCCCATTTCGCCAGTTTCTAATGAACCCAGGCAACCTAACTCACCTTCAACTGAAACACCGCCAGCGTGAGCCATTTTTACAACTTCTTTAGTTGTTGCAACATTATATTCAAAAGAAGAAGGTGTTTTCATGTCTGCTTCTAAAGAACCATCCATCATTACTGATGAGAAACCAGACTGGATAGAACGTAAACATACTGCTGGTTCAGAACCATGATCCTGATGCATAACAACTGGAATGTGAGGATACATTTCAATTGCAGCAGAAATTAAGTGACGTAGGAATGGTTCACCTGCGTATGAACGAGCACCAGCAGAACCCTGCATGATAACCGGGCTATTAACTGCGTCTGCAGCTTGCATGATAGCGTGTACTTGCTCCATGTTGTTTACATTGAAAGCAGGCATGCCGTAAGAATTTTCAGCAGCGTGATCTAGTAGTTGGCGTAATGAGATTAGTGCCATGTTATATACTCCTTAGTGTTAAGGTTTGTTTATTCAAAAAAATAAAATCGTTTCTAAAACTTTTAGTTGTTTGTGGTATCACAAACATCACCAATAGTGACCACCTTCATTGCATTGGTACCACCACCGGCCTCACCCAGCGAATCACCGCGGGTGATAATAATTCGATTGCCATCGTTAACAATGCCTTTCTCTTTTAACAGGCAGGCAACTGTTGAACTGATATTGTAATCTCCCACCTGATCAAAATCGATACTGGTTGGATATACACCCCTATAAAGCGTCACTTTACGGCGTGTTTGCTGATGACGAGTCATCGCATAAATTGGTATACCTGAACTGATACGTGACATCCACAATACTGTTGAGCCAGATTCAGTCAGTGCTGCAATACCATCAACATTTAAGTGATTTGCAGTATACATGGTTGCCATAGCAAGAGCTTCGTCAACTCGTCCGAAGGTTAACTCCATACGATGGTCTGAAACCTTAGCCCTGGGATGCTGTTCTGCAGATTCACAAATACGGCCCATAGCTTCTACCGTTTCAACAGGGTACTTACCCGCCGCCGTTTCACCCGATAACATTACAGCATCAGTCCCGTCATGTACTGCATTAGCAACATCAAATACTTCTGCACGAGTTGGAATCGAGTTTTCAATCATTGATTCCATCATCTGAGTCGCCGTAATAACGATACGATCCATACTACGCGCTTTAGCTATCAGGTCTTTCTGTACAGCAGGTAACTCTGCATCGCCAATCTCAACACCCAGGTCACCACGGGCAACCATAATAACATCAGATGCCTCAACAATTTCATCAATACATTCAAGGGCTTCTGCGCGTTCAATTTTTGAGACAATTGCACCATGCCCACCCGCTTCACGTAATAATTTACGTGCCTGATGTATATCATCAGCCGATTTGGGGAAAGAAACCGCAATATAATCGGCTTCTACTTTAGCAGCCGACTTAATATCTTCTTTGTCTTTTTCTGTTAATGCTGGTGCACTTAAACCACCACCTTGCAGGTTAATACCTTTTTTATCCGATAAATAACCGCTGTGTGCAACCGTACAGTTAATTCTTAAACCGTCTACATTATCTACATCAAGTAACATGCGGCCATCATCAAGCACCAAACGGTTACCCTGCTTCACGTCACCCGGCAAACTTTTATAGGTTATGCCGACACCATCTTTTGTTCCTGCAGTAGGATCTAATTCAGCATCAAGAAAAAACTTATCGCCTTCCGTTAAATAAACTTTACCTTCTACAAAGCGCTCTGTTCTAATTTTTGGCCCTTGCAAATCTGCAAGTACACCAACAACTCTGTTTAACCTGTTTGCTGCATTACGGACCATTTCAACACGTCTAGCCTGTTCTTCATGACTGCCGTGTGAATAATTTAAACGAACAACATCGACACCTGCTTTTACAAGTCTGTCTATTGTTTCCTGGTCGTCTGTTGCCGGACCTAATGTTGCTACTATCTTAGTTCTTCGCAAAGGAAGGAACTCCTTAAAATTTTGTTTATTAAAACTTTTGTCACTGAGGCGCAGAGAACACAGCTAATAAAAAAGACTCTGCGAACTCCGTGCCTGCCTGGGCAAAAATCTTTAGCCTTTCGCTCTTTCTTCTAAAATCGCAACTGCTGGTAATTCTTTGCCTTCTAAAAACTCCAGGAATGCACCGCCACCTGTTGAAATATAAGAAACCTTGTCAGATATATTATATTTATCAACAGCAGCTAAAGTATCACCGCCGCCTGCAATTGAGAAAGCTGAAGATTCTGCAATAGCCATTGAAATTGCTTTAGTGCCTTCACCAAACTGATCAAACTCAAATACGCCAACAGGTCCATTCCAGACAATTGTACCGGCACTTTTAATTATTTCAGCAAGAGCTGCAGCAGATTCAGGACCGATATCAAAAATCATATCGTCATCTGCACATTCGTCAACTTTCTTTAGAGTTGCTTCAGCTGTTTCTGCAAACTCTTTTGCACAAACGATATCAGTAGTCACAGGAATTGAACCTCCACGTGCTATAGCATCAGCTGTTAATTTCTTCGCCGTTTCAACAAGATCTTCTTCATAAAGAGACTTACCAACATTGTGGCCTGCAGCTGCAATGAAAGTATTCGCAATACCGCCACCAACGATTAACTGATCAACAACTTTAGAAAGTGATTCTAAAACGGTTAACTTAGTTGAGACTTTCGAACCACCAACAATTGCAACCATTGGTCGCGCTGGATTATCTAATGCTTTACCAAGTGCTTCTAATTCACCTGATAACAAAGGACCAGCACAGGCAGTAGTCGCAAATTTAGCCACACCGTGTGTTGATGCCTGTGCACGGTGAGCCGTACCAAATGCATCCATCACATAAACATCACATAAAGCGGCATATGCTTTTGATAAAGCTTCGTCGTTTTTCTTTTCGCCTTTATTAAAACGGCAGTTTTCTAAAATAACCACTTCACCATCTGCAATTTCTGGAGCAGAATCAAGGTAACCCGTAATTAATTTAACTTCTTTACCTAATTCATTAGTTAAGTAGTCAGCAACAGGCTGTAATGAAAATTCAGCAGCAGGTTCGCCTTCAGTCGGACGACCCAGGTGAGACATTAACATCACTTTTGCACCGGCTTCGATGCAATGTTTGATAGTTGGCATAGACGCTTCAATACGCTTAGCACTGGTTACTTTTCCGTCTTTAACAGGTACATTTAAGTCCTGACGAATTAACATGCGTTTGCCTGCTAAATCTAAATCGGTCATCTTTATTACTGACATGGATGTCTCCTAAAATATATTTAATTTTTTAAAACTTTTAAATGCTTTTTGACGCAGAGGCACAGCGACGCAGAGTATATTTTTGTGCAAAGCACAACATCATAATTAACCTCTGCGCCTCCGCGTCTCCGCGTCAAAACGCTTAATCTTTTACTTTGCGTTCATTAATGCAATGGTGGTATCAATCATACGATTTGAAAAACCCCATTCATTGTCGTACCACGAACACACTTTTACTAAATTTCCACCGGTAACTCTAGTTAGCGTTGCATCAAAATTGGATGTGGTACTGGTATGATTAAAATCAACTGATACCAATGGCGCTTCACTATAATCCAGCACTTTTCCATCCGCCGCTTCTTTCATAATGGCGTTTATTTCTTCAACCGTTGTATCTCTACTAGCCGTAAATGTTAAATCTACCAGTGACACATTAATAGTTGGTACTCGTATCGCAAAACCATCTAATTTGCCATTCAGTTCCGGTAACACTAAACCAATAGCTGCCGCTGCTCCCGTTTTCGTCGGAATCATTGAGCTGGTAGCTGATCGCGCACGTCTTAAATCAGAATGATAAACATCCGTTAATACCTGATCATTGGTATAAGAGTGAATGGTTGTCATCAAGCCATTATCTATACCGATCTTTTCATTAATCGGTTTCACCATTGGTGCCAGACAATTGGTTGTACATGATGCGTTTGAAATAACCGTATCGGTTGCTTTCAATACATCATGATTTACGCCGTAGACAATCGTGGCATCTACTCCGTGCCCACCGGGTGCAGATATAACAACTTTCTTTGCTCCACCCTTGATATGCAACGATGCTTTATCTTTACCGGCAAAAAACCCGGTACACTCAAGAACCACATCAACACCTAAGTCACCCCAGGGCAACTCAGACGGATCACGCTCACCTAACACCAGAATTTTATCGCCATTCACAACCATGTGATCACCGTCGACATGAACTTCGCCGGGAAAACGACCATGCGCAGTATCATACTGCGTTAAATGCGCATTAGTATGTGAATCACCTAAATCATTAATAGCCACAACCTGTATTTCATCGGTACGATCCGATTCATATATTGCGCGCAGAATGTTACGACCTATGCGTCCGTAGCCATTAATAGCAACCTTGATTGCCATGTTCTTATACCTTTTTATTTATCACCCTGTTCCATGTGATAAATGTAATGAGTTAGACCTGATTATCGTTTTGATAATGCGTTTAGGTTTTTTCATTTAAACTTAATTTTCTAAATAATTTTAGTGCATCATCCTATTCAAAGTCACTGGATTCCCGACACAAGCACTCGGGAATGACGTACGATGATATTGGTTTCTCGATACAAAATTACTTAGAAAATAAGTTTAAAGAGGTGAAAAAAATCAACCCCCATAAACTGTTAATGACCCCGCAGCAAAAACTACGAAGTCATTAATTAAGTGAAGATTTTGTTCGAGAGCAAGGCGGAGGACAAATTTGAGATGCTGCACGCACGTTAGTGCGTAATGCATTCAAATTTGTCCGAACAACGCAGCTCTCGGACAAAAGCTTCGCTTAATTTGCTGCTACGTGCTCTACGAAACGAAGCATGTTACATGTGTAACCATATTCGTTGTCGTACCATGAAACTAGTTTCACGAAAGTACCGTCTAATGCAATACCTGCTTCTGCATCAAAGATAGAAGAGTAAGAGCAACCACGGAAATCAGTAGAAACAACTTTCTCATCTGTGTAACCAAGAGTACGACTCATGTCACCAGAAGTAGCCGCTGCTTTAAGCTCTGCACAAATTTCTTCGTATGTAGCTTCTTTATCTAGCTCAACAGTTAAGTCAACTACAGAAACGTCTGAAGTAGGTACACGGAAAGCCATACCTGTTAATTTGCCGTTAAGTTCTGGAAGAACAACGCCAACAGCTTTAGCCGCACCCGTTGAAGAAGGGATTATGTTTTCTAAAATACCACGACCACCGCGCCAGTCTTTCATAGAAGGACCATCTACAGTTTTCTGTGTAGCAGTTGCAGCATGAACAGTCGTCATAAGACCACGTTTGATACCAAACTTGTCATTGATAACTTTTGCAACAGGAGCAAGACAGTTAGTTGTGCAAGACGCAGCAGAAACAATTGCCTGACCTGCATATTCATTGTGGTTAACACCGTATACGAACATTGGAGTAGCATCTTTAGAAGGAGCTGATTGAACAACTTTCTTTGCGCCAGCATCAATGTGCTTCTGACAACCTTCTTCTGTAAGGAAGAAACCTGTGCAATCGATAACGATTTCAGCACCAACATCACCCCATTTAAGGTCAGCTGGATCACGTTCTGCAGTTAAGCGAATTTTCTTGCCGTCAACGATCATTGAATCATTATCAGATGTTACTTCACCTGGGAAGTTACCATGAACTGAATCGTACTTAAGCATATATGCTAAGTAGTCAGGGTCTAATAAATCGTTAATACCTACGATTTCAATTTCTGGAAAGTCGTTAGTTACTGCACGGAATACCATACGGCCGATACGACCAAAACCGTTAATACCTACTTTAATAGCCATTGTTTTTTTCCTCGGTTATATATTTAAAATAAAATTCTTAAAACTTTCTAAACTACTTCGTCGCTCCCGAATGCTTGTGTCGGGAGCCTGCTGACTTTTAATTACTTAAAGTCGCTGGATCCCCAACACAAGCATTCGGGGATGACAGATTATTTGTTTCCTGCCTCTTACCGACAACAGGAAACGAGTAATTACTTACATTACGCCTTCAACAGCCTTAACAACATTCTCTACTGTGAAACCAAACTCTTTAAATAGCTGGTCTGCAGGAGCTGACTCACCGAAGTGATCAATGCCAACAACTGCATCTGCATACTTGTACCATGCATCTGTAACTGCAGCTTCAACTGCAACAGTTGGAACGCCTTTAATTAATACTGAAGACTTGTATGCTGCATCCTGTGCATCAAATACATTTGTGCAAGGCATAGATACAACTCGAACTTTCTTACCAGACATTGCTTCAGCAGCGCCTGTAGCAAGTGCAACTTCAGAGCCAGTACCGATAATGATTGCATCTGGAGTACCATCGCAATCTTTAAGAATGTAACCACCCTTAGTGATATCAGTTATCTGCGCAGCTGACCGTTCCTGATGAGGAAGCCCCTGGCGAGAGAAGATCAAGCAAGAAGGACCTTCTTTACGCTCTGCCGCCTGCTGCCATGAAACTGCAGATTCAACCGCATCACAAGGACGCCATACAGCCATGTTTGGAATCATACGTAATGTAGGAATCTGTTCAACAGGTTGGTGAGTTGGACCATCTTCACCCAGACCAATTGAATCATGACTGAATACAAACAGACTGCGAATCTTCATCAGTGCTGCCATACGTAAAGCATTACGCGCATATTCAGAGAACATCAGGAATGTTGCACCAAATGGAATTAAACCACCGTGCAATGAAATACCGTTCATGATTGCAGACATAGCAAATTCACGTACGCCGTAGTTCAGGTAGTTACCGTCATAATTATCAATCATAGGCTTGTAACCAGACCATTCAGTCAGGTTAGAGCAACCCAGATCAGCAGAACCACCAAACAATTCCGGTAACATTGGAGAGTAAGCTTCGATAGACGCTAAAGACGCCTGACGTGTTGCAGGACTTTTCGCATCTGCGTTTACAGAAGCAATATAGTCAGCTGATTTAGCTGCCCAGTCTGCTGGTAAATCACCCGCCATACGACGATCGAATTCAGCCGCTAATTCAGGGAACGCAGCTTTATATGCTGCAAACTTATCATTCCATGCAGCTTCTGCAGCCGCACCTTTTTCTTTAGCACTCCAACCCTGATATACAGACTCAGGCACTTCAAATGCAGCGTGATCCCAACCTAAAGCAGCTTTAGTCAGGTTAATTTCTTCTTCACCTAATGGAGCGCCGTGACATGCATGACTACCCGCTTTATTTGGTGAACCAAAACCGATTGTAGTTTTGCAACAAATCATTGTTGGTTTATCTGTCATAGCTTTCGCCATTTCAGTTGCTTTAGCGATCGCTTCTGGATCATGCCCATCAACATCGGCAATTACATGCCAGCCGTAAGCTTCAAAACGCTTAGGCGTATCGTCTGTAAACCAGCCTTCAACGTGACCATCGATAGAAATACCGTTGTCATCCCAGTAAGCAATCAACTTACCCAGACCTAAAGTACCCGCAAGAGAACAAGCCTCATGAGAAATACCTTCCATTAAACAACCATCACCTAAAAATACGTAGGTATTGTGATCAACAATATCGTGACCTTTCTGGTTGAACTGACCTGCCATTGTCTTTTCAGCAATAGCCATACCTACAGCGTTTGTAATGCCCTGGCCTAATGGACCAGTTGTAGTTTCAACACCCGGTGCATAACCATACTCAGGGTGACCTGGAGTTTTAGAATGCAGTTGACGGAAGTTTTTCAGATCATCAATAGATAAATCATAACCCGTCAGGTGAAGTAATGAGTAGATCAGCATTGAGCCGTGACCGTTAGAAAGAACAAAACGGTCGCGATCAGCCCAGTTAGGGTTAGCAGGGTTGTGGTTCATGTTGTCGTTCCACAACACTTCAGCTATATCAGCCATACCCATTGGTGCACCTGGGTGACCAGAATTTGCTTTTTGTACTGCATCCATACTCAATGCACGGACTGCATTAGCAAGCTCTTTGCGTGATGACATAGGATCTTCTCCAATCAAGTTTTAAAATTTGCGTTACCCGGATATATCCCGGCAACAAGAATTCTGTTAATTAATGCGCCAAATAAGCTGCAGGGTTTTCACCCACATTAATAAAGGGGCGCTATTTTCCCTTACTTCGAGCCATTCGGCAACTCTATACTGGAATTACATGGCGAATCATGAAATTTAGAGGCTAAATTTTGTCATTTATAACTCAAAGCAGGCCCACTTAATATGATAGATATCAACAAGATATCTCAACTTAAAAGCATCTCCTTACTATAAGTGTTTTTATTGACCCATAAGAAATCATGAAGAGCGCACTTATGCCCGCAGACAACCAATAACCCAATACATTTGTCTGCACGCACCCCAAAACATGGATACTTTAAAGCGCCCGCACCCATAAAATCACGACAATAGGCCAATCTGCAGACCTCTAAACTGCCATTAATTTTAAACAGCCTGGCTCTCTTTCCATTTAATAGAACAACCCATGCTCGGCACCTGCTCTTTAGGCCCTTTACCTGTTTCAGCAACTAACTTCATGCCTTCAAACAGGTCACGCCGTACATCCTCAGCCGCTGCTTCTTTACGACTTTCATCCAGCCGACCGCGATATTGCAACTTCAAATCTCCGTTATAACCAAAAAAGTCTGGCGTACAGACTGCCCCATAAGCTTTTGCCACCTGCTGGGCCTCATCAATTAAATATGGAAAACCAAAAGCAAACTCATCAGACACTTTTTTCATGTTTTCAAAAGAATCTTCTTCATATTCAGTCGGATCATTTGACATAATCGCAACAGTATTAACGCCTAATGCCCTTAACTCACGGGTATCACGCACTATCCTGTCACGAATAGATTTCACATAAGGGCAATGGTTGCAGATAAACATCACCAGCAAGCCTTTCTCACCCGCGCAATCGGCCAAACTCCAGTCATTTCCATCAATTCCGGGCAAAACAAAATCAATTGCCGATTTATCAAAATCACATACGGGGGGCTGCAAACTAACCATTATTCTCTCCTATATTTTTATGACTATTACCATGCCATTTTACAACGGCTATCGTAAACCCACAAAAGCCAAGGATTACCACGCCAATACAGCAATTTAATTAGCCGCTGGTATAGCAACACGCTTATATACATGCTAAAATTCGTAGTTCAGTTTTAAAACCTTGCAATCTTTAGCGGAAGAACATGAGTCAGCAGAAAAAGCAGCCAAAAGCCCAGTCGAAAGCCAAGCCAAAAGCCCAGCCGAAAGACAAGAAAGTCACGACCAAAAACAGCAAAAAAGAAGTGGTCAAAGATTCAGAACAGGAACAAGGTTCTCCAGAGGGGGCAGTTGCTGCACCTCAAGATAAACAATCCCTGCTTAAACAACTGATTGCTAAAGGAAAAGAACAGGGTTACCTGACTTACGCCGAAGTAAACGATCACCTGCCAGAAGAAATAGTAGACCCTGAACAGGTTGAAGATATCATTAATATGATTAACGACATGGGCATTACCGTTCATGAAGTTGCACCCGATACAGAGTCTCTGGTATTAACCGATGCTAGTGCTACGGATGATACAGCTGCAGAAGAAGCTGCCGCTGCCCTGGCATCTATCGAGAATGAGTTTGGCCGCACCACTGACCCGGTACGTATGTATATGCGTGAAATGGGTACAGTTGAGTTATTAACCCGTGAAGGCGAAATATCTATTGCCAAGCGCATTGAAGAAGGCCTTAAACAGGTAATGCGCGCACTGGCGACCAACCCTCGCTCTGTTCACCAGGTCTTAAAAACTTATGAAGCTATCGAAGCCGAAGAGTCGCGTCTTACCGATCTAATTAATGGTTTCCGCAGTGACGACAGCGATGAAATTGCACAACCTGCATCTGGTCCAGCTGATGAGCGCGAAGACGATGATGAAGAAGAAGTTGTTGATACCGGCCCTGATCCAGAGCGCGCCAGAGAACAATTTAAGTTATTAGAAAAAGCCTACAATAAAACGCTTAAAGCACTAGAGAAAAAGACCAAAACAACGGGTAAATGCCGCGAAGAAATGGCAGAAATCTTTATGGAATTAAAGTTCCTACCTGTAATTGTTATCGCAATGACAAAAGAGTTACGCAGCACAATTGATCGTGTACGTACACACGAGCGTCACATTCTTAACCTTTGTGTTAATAAATGCCACATGCCACGTAAAGCATTTATTCAGTCTTTTCCAGAAAACGAAACAAACCAGAAATGGATTGATCAGTACCTGACCGGTCATGAGTACTCTGAAGCATTAAGTGAATTTACTGCGGATATAAAACAGACACAGTTAAAATTGTCACTGTTAGAAAAAACATATGGCCTTGAAATTACTGACATCAAAGAAATCAACCGCAAGATGTCTATCGGCGAAGCAAAAGCACGCCGCGCCAAGAAGGAAATGGTTGAAGCCAACTTACGTTTAGTTATCTCAATAGCCAAAAAGTATACTAACCGCGGACTACAATTCCTCGATTTAATTCAGGAAGGTAATATCGGCTTAATGAAAGCCGTTGATAAGTTTGAATACCGTCGTGGTTACAAATTCTCAACCTATGCAACATGGTGGATCCGCCAGGCAATAACTCGATCTATTGCTGACCAGGCACGTACTATCCGTATACCGGTTCATATGATCGAAACCATCAATAAACTGAACCGCATTTTCCGTCAGATGCTACAGGAAAAAGGCCGCGAGCCAACACCTGAAGAACTGGCAGAAAAAATGGAAATGCCAGAAGATAAAGTTCGCAAAGTACTTAAAATTGCTAAAGAACCTATCTCAATGGAAACACCGATTGGTGATGACGAAGATTCAAATCTGGGTGATTTCATTGAAGACATCAACATTATGTCTCCCGTTGATTCAGCCACAGGTGAATCATTACGTGAATCAACAAAAGATATTTTATCTACGTTAACTCCACGCGAAGCAAAAGTTCTACGTATGCGTTTCGGCATCAATATGAACACTGACCACACACTAGAAGAAGTGGGCAAACAGTTCGATGTAACACGTGAACGTATTCGTCAGATTGAAGCCAAGGCACTGCGCAAATTACGCCACCCTTCTCGCGCAGAAAACCTGCGCAGCTTCATCGGCGAAGATAACGGCAACAATTAAAATAAATTTAACTTGTTGTTACGCACATTATATTTATAATGTGCGCTTGTTTTTGTAAGTCAAAAACATAAAAACAAAAACGTCATTCCCGCATGTTTCTGGCGGGAATCCAGTGACCTTTTCACCGGACTCATAACATGAGTGACTATAAAAATAAGGGCCCGTAGCTCAGTTGGTTAGAGCATCCGACTCATAATCGGCAGGTCGAGTGTTCGAGTCACTCCGGGCCCACCATTTTTTCTCTTTGAATTCTTGTTCTTACGAGAATTTTCATCTTAGACCCATAGACTATTAGTCAGGTGATCGAACTATTCCAGAGAACCTGTTTATTCCCTTCCTGGTGTTGATTGTTATGCTCAATTGACACGCTTTAACTGATATTTACATTGAATACCACCCCTACAGGCAAATGCAAATACTCTATGCTTTCAATATATCAGCCAGACTGATGCCGTCCGAAATCAAATGGAAATGCTGGGTCAAATTTAGATGCTATTTAACAATAATGCTCGTTACATTGAGGTATACAGCTCTTCCAAAGACGCTATCATCTATAAAATAATTAATCCTGATCAATAATGATGACCTAAATCAAAACATATATCATTACCTATGAAACAGCGAACAGATAGGCGTATTATTTTAGAGTCCGGCAATTGTTTTTTTGCCTCAAAATATCACACCCGACTTTGGAATCACAACATATGAGCAACAAAGAAGACACCCCCTCAATCGAAGCTGAAGATAAACTGACTCTTGTTGATAATACTGACACCGTTGAATCAGATCCAGAGTCTAAACAACGTAAAAAACTTAGAAATAAAGCGTACCGTAAGTATCAGCAAGAAGAAGAACTCAAACCATTTCAGGCTGAACTAATCAAGATGCAACAGTATCTGGAGCAAACCAAAAAACGCATGATCATTCTGTTTGAAGGTCGTGATGCTGCAGGTAAAGGCGGCACCATCCGTCGTGTCACGCGTTATATGAATGAAAAACACTATCGCGTTGTTGCTTTGGGCAAACCTACGGAAAGAGAAAAAACCGAATGGTTTTTCCAGAAATATGTACGTCAGTTCCCACAGGGTGGCGAGGTGGTTTTATTTGATCGAAGCTGGTATAACCGCGCAATGGTTGAGCGCGTATTTAATTTTTGTAGTGATGAAGAATATAAAAATTTCAATCGTGGTGTTTCCGGTTTTGAGAAAGACCTGATCCGACAGGGCACTATCCTTGTTAAGCTGTATTTCAGTGTAACCCAGGAAGAACAGGCGCGCAGATTTGAACGCAGGAAAACAGACCCTCTTAGACAATGGAAACTAAGTGAGGTTGATGTTCAGGCACAGGAGCGCTGGGATGATTTCACCAACGTTAAATATCAGATGTTGAAAAAAACACACACCACCCATGCACCCTGGAAAGTCATTCGATCCAATGATAAACACCTGGCCAGACTGAATGCCATGAAAGTAATAATAAACTCGGTTCCCTATGATCGAGACAATCAAGAGCTGGATTTTGTTCCTAACCCTGATATCGTTATTTCAGGCTCAAGAGAACTGGAAATGATGGAAGCACAACGCTTACGCAGTGGTAAATTTAAAGCCTGAGAAAAAGCCAGAGAGAAAACCAGAGAAAAAAATCAGGGCACTTAGAGTTGTGCCCTGACTTTAAAACTCTTACTAAATAACCTGTACCATCATACAAAAGCCAGACTAATTAATAATTCAGTCAGTGTTAGCTACATAGAGAACAAATTATGAGCAAAGTTAAAAAAATTAAAAAAAAACGTTACGAAGAAGAGTTATTTAAACTTCAGCTAGAACTGGTAAAACTCCAGGCCTGGATTAGCCATACGGGGCTAAAGGTTGTGGTTCTATTTGAAGGTCGAGATGCAGCTGGAAAAGGCGGCGTAATCACAAGAATTAGCGAACATCTTAGTCCACGCATTTGCCGAGTGGTGGCACTACCCGCTCCAACAGAGCGTGAACAGACACAGTGGTATTTTCAACGTTATGTTCCCCATTTACCTGCAGCTGGTGAGATGGTATTACTTGACCGTAGCTGGTACAACCGCGCCGGTGTTGAGAAAGTCATGGGATTCTGCACCAATGAAGAATATCAGGAATTCATGCGTTCCTGTCCTGAATTTGAACGCATGCTGGTTCGTTCCGGCATCATCCTGATTAAGTACTGGTTTTCTGTATCAGACGAAGAACAGGAACATCGCTTTCAAAGCCGAATCAAAGAACCCCACAAACGTTGGAAACTGAGTCCGATGGATCTTGAATCACGTAAACGTTGGGTTGAATACTCAAAAGCAAAAGATCAGATGTTTGCACATACCGATATCAAACAGGCTCCCTGGTATGTTGTTAAATCAGACATTAAAAGGCATGCGCGACTTAATTGCATTTCTCACCTGTTGAGCTTAATCCCATACGAAGACCTCACACCAGAACCGATCAAACTACCCAAGAGAGAGGAAGGGGTTGGTTACGTCAGACCGCCGATGTCTGACCAAACTTTTGTACCCGATGAGTACCCCTGATAAGGAGTAATCTATATTAAGTTAAAGGTAGTAAGCCCCTTTATGTATTGCACAATGTGTAAATAGTATCTTTAACTTAATATAGGTGACGATTCAGATCAGAACTGAATTTTCAAAAAAAACTGTGGTTCCTTCGTGCGTTATTTGCGGCCTACCCTGTTGAGCAAATTTTATGATCCTTTGATTAAAAACAACTGGTAAGAGTTTGGAAACAATTTTCAGGCACTAAAATAAATTACCTAATAACACCAGTGATTAGTAAAGACTCAATATCGTAGTATTAAGAAAACTGATATAAACACACCCTTTAACTATCCGTCATAATTTTATTTACAGATCCAGAAAAACTATAAAAGATAACATTTATAGCTTTCTGGAATTATAAACAACAGGCATTCTTATAATTCCAGAAAAAATTTATGGTGCTGTAACTTCTATCAGATAGTTAACCTTCAATGTACCTTCCATTGTAGTACGTGCCACTTCATCATCCCAGACAAGAGGACGGGTTGTGTAATTAATAAAATTCGGATTATTGGCAGTAGTAGCTGGCACGGCAATATTCGCAGCTTCATGCTCACTCTCCAGCTGCACAGGATTTAATGACCAGATACCCGCATCATCACGACATAACTCAGCCTGATCTATATTTTCATAATCTTCTGAACCTGTAGATGGATAAGCAACGTTATTATAACTACCACCATTCATAGCATTATTTTCATTATATTCATATGCAATAAAACTTAATGTGTAGCAGCCCGCTTGCGCTGGTAAAGAGCGACTGAAAGTAGCGCCACCAGTAACAGGATCAATTGTATATACCGGTGTACTAGTGGCATCGACATAGGTATCTACAAAAACATCTATGCCATCACAGGCAGTATTTATATCACCTGGACGACGTACATAGGTGGTTGGCATTGAACCCACTGTTTCAAAAGTCTGGTCATCATTAAAATCTGCCGCCGCACTAATTCGGTCATGATAGGTGCCACAGATATATCGCAATTTATTTGAAACCAGACCCGGCCGAGGCGTTAACACACTATCATCAAATTTCATTAACCAGTCCAGCGTAAAAGCACCATCACCTGCACCAAGTGGGTGAGTCAAAACCTTTCCCGTATCATTCACATCAACTGCATCGGTTATATAACCATTAAATGAATCTTGTAATGAGGAGTAGAAAACTGAATTAATATTTGTCTCAAGCCAGCAATTAGCAATTAAGCTATCATTGATTATTGCAGGACAAGCAGCATAATAAAATTTATCCGCATTCAGCACATTGAATGTATTACCAGGATTCTGATACTGAGAAACGGATTTTTTTATTAGAGTCGTTGCATCATAAACCGAACCATATACTGTCCAGTTCCATACCCCACCAAGTGTTTGTATTGATTCTGCACCCTCAGATACAAAAATTTCATTATTTTGCGCTGAATACATAATTCGTTTAGCAGGGTCACTCACTAATGTTCTGAAATCAGTTACGGTTCGCACATTACTTAACGCTGTATTGTTTGTATTATTACCAGGTAGAACATGAATAGTAACCCGCTCAATTGCGGCACTGGCAAACACTTCTTGTTTAGAACGTACGTATCGACCATTAATTTTTTCATATGCAATGTATTTAAAATTTTCATTTGCGTTTATCTGTGTGCCATCCGCAAACTGAATCTGAACTGCCCCAGGAATTGATGCACTAATGTCGACCAGCTCCCAGTCACAGGCATTACCACAGATTAAAGTTTGCCCTAATACAGTAGGTGCAAAATCAAGCGGAGGAACGACAGGCTCAGGATGTGAACCACTGGCGTTTAGTGTTATATGACGATAGACATGAACCTCATAACTATTAATACCATTACCCGTAACTCCGGCACCCATTTCCGTCACGTCCGGCGCATCATAAGCTACCGTCACAGTTGCAGGAAAAACAGTTGTACTGCTCAGGACGGTTGATAACGCCGTAATATCAAGATCATCAAAAATATTTTCTGCGAATACCCCCGCACTAATATCATCTATAAAATCACCCAGTCCGTCACCATCAGTATCTCTGCTTTGTGGGTTACGTTTTAAGCTGGAATCAGTTTCCATTACATTCGCTTCTTCAAAGTCGGTTAAGCCATCACCATCAGTATCTCTGACTAATGGATTTGAAGTCACTTTCTGCTTTATTGTGGCATCTGATTTTTGATAACTAAATTCCCAGCCATTAATTTCAGTCCCGTCATCGAGCTGATCACCATCAGAATCTGAATTATTTGCACTCGTACCATACAGCCTTTCATCACGGTTACTAATACCATCCTGATCATCATCCAGCATATAAACCAGGTGTAAAATATCTCCACCATGTAGAGAGATCTGCGTTAATTCATAACTAGAAACAATATTGCCTACATTTGAATTGAGCTGCTGAACACGACTTTTATCATCGGGTGTGGTGTAAATTGTAGTTACAATTTTATCGTTGCCTGTTTGCGCACCATGCATCATCACCCAGCGACCAGCTGGCTCATTATTTGAGATGCCTTGAACAGCAGTAAGAAAACCATTGGTAGCGTCCGTAACAACAGATAAACCAATAATAGATTGCAGTGCTTCGGATACATTTATACCCGATATATTCGGGTCCGCATTAGTGGCCAGCATTAAACGTAAATTACGCAGCCCATTAAGGCCCGCAAAATCGATAATAACCATAGCATCCTGCACCTGCATAGCCGTATTATTAAAAGTATAAGAGACACCATTCTCATCCAGCATATCAAATATCGCAGGCTGAATAATCAGCCCATTTGAATCTGCAAGCAATCCTTTGGCCGTATCAATACTCAATTCACTGGAAGCAAAGTTCAGTAAACCTGAGGACTCACCTGGCGCTAAAGTAAATGCAGGGAACCCTAATGAATTTTCAAACTTCAAATTTCCAATCGGCATAATCGGATCTGGACGTGTCAAATCTAGATAAGTGGCTGATAGAAATAAGTTACTCAATGTATAACTAATATCTCCACCATTACTCAATTGCACAGCCATGGAAATACCCCCGCTTGATGTGGAGATATCATTTGACTGTTCATAAGCTTCACCCTGGTCAAGTGCAGTCGAATTTTCCTGCGACTGTTCTTCACTCCATGACTGAGAGCTTTCCTGCCCATAGGCTAAACCCGCAGTATAACTTAGCGTCGTTGTCACACCCGAATCAGTACCCGCGCCTGTTGTACCAAGTTTTACACCAAACTGCACGGCAACTGATGCTCCAATAGTATGAGAATGCTCAAAGCTGGTAGATTGCCCCAGGGTTTCACTGGTAGTGACCGACTGTGATGATGACTGTGAACGATTAGTTGAAACAGAAGATGAGCTACCACTATTAGTGGTGTAATTTAGAAAAATATCAGGGGCACTGGTTAGCTGAACATCTATCTGTGGAATATCTGCAATTAATGGATTAAACCGCAGGTTATTCACACTGGCATCAAAACCAAAAGTAATCACTTCTTTAAAATCATTAAAACCATCGGCATCCGTATCAGCCAGCACGGGTGACGTGCCGTATTGATTAACTTCATCTAAATCTGTTAAACCATCACCATCACTGTCTTTATTTGCCTCTACCTTAGACACAACCAGAATACTAACCGTGCCTGTTGCCGTATTATCTTCTCCATCTCTCACTTCAAACTCAAAACTGTCTTCACCCACAAAACCGTCATTCGGTGTATAAGTAAGTATCAGGCTTCTACCCGAAAGCTGGCCAACTAATATGCCATTAACTGGCTGAGTAGTGACGTTAAAGATGTAGCGCTCTGCTTCTTCACTCTCATTATTATCAGCTTCCAGATTTATTACCACTTCTGTATCCTGAGCAATAGAAAAACTCTGACTATTCGCTGATGCGGTTGTTTCTGACGCCGTTTTTTCAACCTCTTGCGTTGAAGAATTACTGCAGGCATTCAAGACTAAAGCCAGTAAAACAACTAATAACATTCTGATTAACAACATTCCTGCGCCTCTTACACGTTCCGCGTGATTCATCTATGATTACAAATAAGTGTAATCAGTCGGCTGCCGATTTGTTATTAACTAAAGTTAGCTATTCATACTAACTTTAGTTAGTATTTCTCAACTTGATAAACTTGAAATTTGAGGTGCTCTCATTTTGCGTCTTTTACTTGCTGATGATCACGGACTGTTCCGTGACAGTATGGCGGTCTGGTTAAAACAACTGGACAATGATTTAACAATCGACTTTTCAGATAGCCTCGAAAGCGTAAATGAGAGTATCCTACAAAATAACTACGACCTGCTGCTAATGGATTTGAACATGCCAGGAATGCAGGGTGCTGTCAGTATCAAACAGATTTGCTCTCAACTTAACTCTACCCCGTTGTTAGTTGTATCTGGTGATGAAAGCCCACTAGCTATACGTAGCTGTATTGATGCTGGAGCGTCTGGTTATGTCACCAAATCATCTTCCGGGGAGACTATTCTACTCGCGGTCAAACAGGTTTTATCCGGTGCGCGTTATCTGCCACTTAATATACAGAGTACTGACACGCTTGAATTAACTGACAAACAAAAACAGATTCTTGCCTATCTAGCAGAAGGTTTGAGCAATAAATATATTGCAGATAAAATGTGCCTTTCTGAAGGCACAATAAAACAATACGTAACCAGGTTACTGCAATTACTTAACGTAGATAACCGAATGCAGGCCGGACTCAAAGCACGTGACCTGTTAGGTATTGGAAACTCCTGATTTTGATTTATTATAAATAGATACACGTAATACATCTGGTCGTACTGGTTTATGTAAAATATCACAATCTTTCTGTTTTACTTTTTCTTCAATCTCGCGATCAGTATCACCACTGATAATTAATGCCGGTATTTTTTTATTAAAATATTTCCTCATAGCTGACACTACATCCAGCCCCGTCTGTTTTTCTCGTAAGCGATAATCACAAAGCAGTACATCTGGTACTGGATAAGTTAATTTACTCAGCTCTAACTGTAATGACTGCAGGCTATCTGCAACCAATAGCTCACAACCCCATTGCAAAAGTAACGTACGCATTGCATTTCTAATCTCTGCCTCATCATCAACGAGTACGACAAACAGACCTGATATATCGATTTCAGTCTGGCTAATCAAACTTACATCAGACCTTTCAGCTAACTCTACATAGGGCAAACTGAGTTTAAAACAACTGCCTTCTCCCGGTTTGCTTTCTAGCTGCAAATCATGCTGCAATAAATTTGTCAGGCGTTTCACAATCGCCAGTCCCAGTCCTAAACCTTTTGTACGATCACGCTCTGAATTATTTAACTGATAAAATTCAGAAAAAATCTGTTGCTGTTCCTGCACTGGAATACCGACACCATTATCACATACAGACACACACACCTGATTTTCAAGTTTTTCTACCCGCAATATAATTTTATTGCCCCCACTATGAGCGCAAGCATTATTAACAAGGTTACGCAGTATTCGACCTAGCATCAGTTCATCACTTTCAATTAACGTAGGTGAGGCCTGACATTCTATTGACATTCTCTGCTGAGCTGCCTGGTTTTGATATTCCTCTGAAATCGACTGCATAAGTTTACCGACATCAACAATGCCACGATCAATCACAACATCACCTGCATCCAGTCGGGATACATCCATCAGTGCGGTTAATAATTCATTTAACGCCTTACTCGATTGCTGACCTTTATCTAACAATTGAATCTGCTGGTCATTAGTTAATAAATTTTTCAGAGCTCCAAGGTAAAGATCCATCGCATGCAATGGCTGGCGTAAATCATGGCTGGTCGCAGCAAGAAAACGGGATTTGTCTGTATTGGCTTTTTCTGCAATGCTTTTTTGCAGCCTGAGATTATCCATTAAATCCAGGTTTTCGAATCGTAATTGAATGGACTCTGAAACGTTACGATTAATAACAAAAGAAAAACCAAGATTAACCGCAATAAATACCACAACCAGATAACCAATCAGGGTAAAAACACCTTCTGGCTGATTAATTAAAACAACCGCCAGCGGTAATAATGCCGGTAATCCAAATCCAAAAAATGCAGGTAGAAATGTAGATAATGCAACCTGACTGCCAGATGACATACCGGTTAATACCAGTGCAACCAGTAACACACTCATTACATCATCAGGATCCATAAACAAAAATACAATCATACCCCAGATACTACCCGAGAGCGTTGCCGTCAATACAAACACCAGACCCCATTTAACCAACACCTTTCCCTGTGGCTGCACTCGATGAAACAGCTTAACCAGTATCACTCTGGCAAAAGTTAGTGTTAAATTTGCTGCTAGCCAGGGAATCAATATTTGATGATCTACCCTGTTCCAGAAAAACACCACAACAACAGCCATGACCCCCAGTATGCCTAAAAACAAAAAGGGAGATTGTTGATACAGTGCACGTATTTGCTCATGTTGTATCGGTGTATCAAATTTTTCGACAAGCCCCATAAATTTCCAGTCTTTATAATAATTGTTTTTGTAATTACGTTTTTTGAATTTAACACAGCAACAAAACCTGTTACCTGTAAAGCTTACAACTCAACACCTAAACTTTAGTCAATATAGATAAAACTTCAACACTTCTATCTACAGCTCAATATATAACTATAATTATATTAACTGCTTAGACCCGCCTGAACAATGAACAGCACTCCCCATAAGACTCTCTTAATAGAAGCTAACGCCCTACTACAGCCCTTCACTATGAGAATATTTAACTGCCAACGTTCATTATAAGCAGATTTTGGTTTTTAAAAAAAACTCTCTGTACTAATTAATTTCTCGTCAAAAATAAACTCATTTTGGAAATAGTTAAATACACTGAATCAACTGATGATTAGTTATAAAAGGAGTCATTGGCATAACTTATGAAATAAACTATTGTTGACGGAAATGTTTTTTAGCCGTTTAAATGATTACTAAACGTCAGAATTCTGCGACTCTCAATAAAAGATGAAAAACAACGAATAGGTTCGACTTTGGATAAAGAGATAACATTAGACTCACTGCACTCGTATTTAAAACGAAAATTTAATAAAATGTCATTCTTTGAAATCCAATGGTGATTACTTTTAAGGGCTCTACCCCCTTTCTATTTTAGGAAGCATATGCAAAAACTAATAAATAATGCAATCAAAGCTATAGCTCTTATGTTATTGACGACTACGGTCTATGGCGCTGATATCAGCCCAGATTTGAAATTAACATGTCAGGATTACAACTGGTCTGATGTAGAAACATTAGTCGAGCCCTATCTGGATGACACTCTATTCACCACTCTAGTTATGCAAGGTCAAAGCGCTAGCTACAAAACATCTGAGGCAGCCAGTCAGGCTATGGATGACTCGTTGCCAGATGTAATAAAGCGTATTTTGCAGGCTTTAATCAAAGCTGACTGTAAATAACCCCTCTTACCCCAAACACACTGACTATTGAATACCAGATGGATGGAATTCAGCCCTTACCTCTTTTGCAGACTATCTTCATGTGGAACAGGTTCAGGCTGGCTACAGCAAACAGGTATTGTACAGCCGGAAATATTGATTAAAAAACCAGGGAGTAAAAGCATTGTCAAAAAACGTTGTTTTGTGCGTAACATAAATATTTTCCAGCTTAAGTTTTCGATGTATTCGTAAATTATGAAAACATTATAGATTTAAAAGAAACATATAATAAAGTCATATCATTCTATAAGCCATTTGATAACAGTGTATTTGATGAGGATGACTTTAAAAATAAACTCATTACCTTTCTTTCGTACCAGGATGTCCTACATCTGATTTACACACTACTTATCCCCCTTTATTTAACCCATGAACTACACTATAAATATTGCATTATCATACACAGGTACCACGTATCTAATTTGTTATATTCATAGTTTAAAGAGAGACATATGGGACAGAACGAGTCAGCTAGCGCAGCTTTTGAAAAAATTATTACTAACGGGCGCACCTTATCCATACGTAAGGCGGCCAAGGCTTACTGGGACGCACACCAGTCAGAGAGTGGCGCCAGTGAAACAGCTGGAAACAATCTTGAAACCGCCATTAAAAGCATCCCGCTTGATTATAGGCAACCCACTCTTCAACACCTTGAGGACTTATCAAATTGCAAACAGAGTGACACAGATAATTCCAGCTGTTATTTAACTTTTGCTGTTGCAATAGTAGATAAGATCGTCTCTCTTGGATAAGCCCATTTAACCATTGTATTTTTAACCTGCCTGTTTATCAGTTAACCGGGAGATCGGTATGCCAGACATCTTTCACAGGGTTGGAATTGAGTCGCCTGCCAGTGATGTTTACAATAAACTAACCACAGACGAGGGTCTCTCCGAGTGGTGGACTACCGATACTTCAGGCGCTGGTGGTGTAGGCTCAATTATTAAATTCAGGTTTAACGGTGATGACCCTGACTTTGAAGTTACAGACTTAAAACCAGATAAACTCGTTAAGTGGAAACATTCTGGGCCTATGCCCGAAGACTGGATGGGTACAGAGATAACCTTTCAGTTAACTCATAAAGAAAATCAAACTTATATTTTATTTTCTCATTCTGGCTGGAAAGAACAAACCGATTTTATGGCCCACTGCAGCTTAAAATGGGCGATTTTTATGATGAGCCTTAAAGATGCTGTAGAAACCGGCACGGGAAATCCATTTCCAACTGATATTCATATTGATCATGATGAGTAAGCTGTAGTCACCATAATCAATACTCACTTCGCAGTTTCACAATGAAGCTAAGGTGCTTGTGTCTGCGCCTGTTTAGCTCTTTCGACATAATCCTGATATGAAGGAATAGCGACAGCTGCCAATATTCCAATAATAACAATAGGCGCTATCAAGCCGATAATTATTTCCAGGGCCGTATTCGCCTGAGGCGGTGGGCCATATTTATTTGTTTCAGGACTACCGGAGCCAAATAGAAGATACAAGCCAAATAACACATTAATCAGTGGCACAATCATTAACAATGTTAACCAGCCTGTTCGATCCAGGTCATGTAAGCGCCGTCTTGCAACAATGAAAAAGGTTAGAATTACAGGCACATAAAGTAATATCATCATAATGGCCATAGCAGCACCAGGCTCACCAGAGTCATTGCTCGCGAGCATCGGTATCAATATGGCGCTCATAATCCCCATTAGAAACATGATAATAAAATTATATATCATCGAATAAGCCAGATATCTTAAACGGCCTATTCTGCCTTTGGTGGTAAATATTTTAGGTTTATAACTATCTAACTGAGTTAAACCCTCAGAGGTTAAAGGGCTTTCATATGGGTTTTTTTCTTGTCCATTACTCATGATTTATCCTGTTTTATTTAATCATGAATATTTATAGCACATGCAGGCTTAAACTTTTATAAACGGGAGATATAATCAGCCACCGCGTTCAGCTCATTGTCAGACAGGTTTTTTAACTCCTTTACCATCAGCTCATTACTGTTTTTTCTGTAGCCATCTCTAATCCACTTAAGCTGACGCACAAGATAAGCATGATGCTGCCCCTGCAATTTCGGAAAAAAGGCTTCATTATTACCCTGCGCCTTATCTCCATGGCACTGTAGGCAGCGTTTTTTGAAAATAGACTCGCCTAACGTCAATTGCTGGCCATCACCTACACCCACATCAGGGGAAGCGCCTAATGATGCTATATAGGCCGTTACATCGGCTATAGCCTGTGCACCACCAATTGATTTAGGGTCCGTAAAGGGATACATGGTCGGATTAACACGATTTTTGGCGCGAATATCTGCCAACTGCTTTATTAGAACATGTCTGTGCTGCCCGGCAATAACTGGAAAACTGCCGTCTTTTTTGCCCCAGCCGGTCTGCATATGACAGCTGGCACAGAGTGGGTATATTTTTTTACCGTTTTCGATATCTGGATTAAGCTCTAAAGCAGCGCTTATTTCATCTGCAATTGATGATTCACAAGGAAATAGCAGCCCATTTAGTACTAAAATACAACTTGTTATAACATGTCTTATATTCATGTCTGAAGCTTAACACTCTTATTGGCGTAATTTTAATAGAACAGATCAAAAATTATGAACTTAAAAACACTCATTAGTATCTTAGCTTTTGCCATTATTACAACTCTTACCAGTACAAACATGGCACTGGCTAAAGAAGTTAAAACCATTGAAGCCGGTGATACAGAAATTGATATTCGGATATTCCCTGCACCTGGCAATGTTCTGTTACTAGGTTTTCCCTGTGATGAAGGCAAAAGTATTGCCGAAGAGAAAACAGCCCGATCGTTAGCCGAGGATGGAATTGAGGTCTGGATGCCCGATATGCTTTCAGGTTTTATGTTACCCAAAGTACGCAGTAGCCTCTCAGGCATTTCAACAGAGGCCCTGACCGCCATTATAAATGAAGCAACTAAAACAGGTAAGAAAGTTTATCTGATAGCCAGTGGCCCCGACACTGAACTGGTTTTACGAGGCGCCAGTAACTGGGAAACAAACCATAAAAATACTAAACTTTCAGGCGCAGTATTAATGTTTCCCCGTTTATTTAAAGCAGCACCTGTGCCTGGCAAAGCACCTGAATACCAGGATGTCGTAGGTAAAACACAACTACCTCTATTATTACTCGAAGGTGAACGCACCCCTAACCGCTGGGGAATCAATAGCTTAAGTCATGAGTTACATAAAAGTGGCAGCCCGGTTAAATCAAAATTAATACCGAACGTTCGAGGTTACTTTTTCAAACGTCAGGACGCTAACCGGTCTGAAGATGTCGTTACTTCTCAAATGGCCGGTTTAATTAAAGTCAGCTTATTTTATTTACAGGAAAACAATACCCATGATTAAACCATTATCATTATTTATACTTTTATTCAGTTTAGCTTTAAATTTACAGGCGGCAAACTTAAAACCGTTTACGGCAAATACAGCAACACCCGCATTAAAACTGAATGACTTGCACGGTAAAACTCACGACCTTCAGGACTACAAAGGCAAAGTTGTGCTGGTACAGTTCTGGGCGACCTATTGCGGCCCATGCCGAAAAGAAATGCCCTCAATGAACAAAATGATAAAAAAGATGGGTGACACCCCGTTCACAATACTTGCGGTTGATATGGGTGAAACCGAAGCTGAAGTTAAACAGTTTGTTAAAGAAGTGAAACCTGAATTTAGCATCTTGATGGATGAGTCAGGAAAAAGCATTAGTGACTGGCAGGTTTTTGCAGCCCCTTCAAACTTTATCATCGACCCAGCAGGAAAAATTCGTTACACCCTGTTTGGAGGTGTCGAATGGGACTCTGATGAGTTAATTAACAAATTAAAAGCTCTCGCATCTAATTGATTTCATGATAAACCATTAAAGCAGGCATAAACATAACTTTGATTATGCCTGCATTTCATTAACAATCTCACCAATTTCTATTCATTCATTGCATTTTCGGGGTTGTATTAAACCCGCAAATATAATATTTTATTTACTCAGCTCCCCCCGCATATACCATCTTCTTTAGTGTATATAATTTAATACATTAATTAATAGCATTAACTCAGAACATTTTGAGTTCACTATTATTTAGAATCAGGATGCCAAATGAAAAATCAATTTAAGCTGTCCCTCTTATCTATTATTTTATTTATTTCTTCTTTTTCCGTTCATAGCGCCGATAAAACATTAGTCTTTTCCGCTATACCCGACCAGAACCAATCTCAACTTAACGAACGATTTAGTAAAGTTGCCACCTACCTTTCCTCTACACTCAATATTCCTGTTAAATATGTGCCGGTTAAATCTTATGCAGCAGCGATTACTGCATTTCGAAATAATCAGGTACAACTTGCCTGGTTTGGGGGCCTATCTGGCGTGAGAGCGCGAGCACTTGTTAGTGACTCTGAAGCAATTGCACAAGGCGTCGAAGACACCGAGTTTGAAACTTATATAATCGCGCATCACAGTACTGGATTAAAGGCTTCGGATAACTTCCCTTCAGATATTGCAGATAAAAACTTCACCTTTGGCTCAAAGGGCTCTACTTCAGGACGCTTAATGCCGGAGTTTTATATTCGTGAGCATTTTAAAAAATCACCTGATGAAATTTTTAGTCGTGTTGGATTTAGCGGCAATCACTCTCGCACTATTGCCCTGGTACAAACCGGTGCATATCAGGTCGGCGCCGTTAATTATAAAGTTTGGCAAAAAGAACTCAAACAAGGGAAAATTGATTTAAGCAAAGTCAGTGTTATCTGGAAAACTCCTGCATACCCTGATTATCAATGGTCTGTACGCGGCGATATTGATAAGGTCTGGGGCGCTGGTTTTAAAGAACGCATCAAACAGGCATTATTAAATATGAAAGACCCTGATCTCCTAAATGCATTTCCACGTAGTGCCTTTATCCCTGCTCAGAATAGTGATTACCTGCCAATTTTAAATACTGCGCTTAAAATTGGTTTAATAACAAAACAACCACAGTAATAAATTTATGTTACAGCTCGATTCTGCCAGTGTTGCCTACAGGGGAAAGAACGCACTGGCAGATATCACTCTACATATTGAGTCAGGTCAAAAGCTGGCACTTGTTGGACACAGCGGCTCTGGAAAATCTACTCTTTTAAAGCTTCTTTATGAGCAACTTATAACACAAAACAATAATCCCGCACTAATCCCTCAGGATTACGGGCTAGTACAAAATCTGTCTGTTTTTCATAATGTTTATATGGGGCAACTCGGTAGCAAACCATTCTGGTACAACCTGTTTAACCTGGTGAAACCTTTAGCCGAACCTGTAGATAAAGTAACTAAGATTGTAAATTCTGTTCAGTTAAATGACAAACTTTATGATCCCATCGCTCAACTTTCTGGTGGCCAGCAACAACGTGTAGCCATTGCTCGAGCTATTATGCATGATGGAGACATACTGCTCGCCGACGAACCCGTATCCTCTCTTGATGAAACCCAGTCTCAACAAGTTATGAAATTATTAAACAAACAGTTTCATAGCGTTATATTTTCATTACATGATGTTGATCTGGCCCTTAAATTTTGCGACCGAATTATTGGCCTTGATCACGGAAGGGTTGTGATTGACGCCCTTTCTTCCAGTTTAAATCGTGAGAAATTACTTAAACTGTATGAAGAGTAAATCAAACTTATTTACTCACTCTTTACGCTGGAAGGTAAGCTGGTTATTTTTATGCATTGCAATACTATGCATTCCCTTTACCGATCTTTCCATTAATACTTACGACCCCCTGGCAGAGTTGGGGCGTTTTTTTTCTGGTTTATTACACCCGTCGCTAAATAACATTGGCAACCCCATTGATGCATTACTGCAAACCATCGCTTTTGCAATTCTTGGTGTGACACTAGGCAGCGTAACCGGTTTTCTTTTATCACTTATTTTTCACTGGCGCTTAGTTCGCATTACCTGTGCACTGGTTCGATCTGTGCACGAATTATTCTGGGCTTTAATATTTCTACAAATATTTGGACTGCATCCGTTAACAGGGATTTTAGCGCTAGGTCTGCCTTACGCCGCAACCTTCGCAAAAGTTTATGCTGAAATAATCGATGAAGGTGATCACCGGGCATATAATACCATCCGTCATCACAGCGATTTTATTTCAGTTTTTTTCTATAGCCGAATTCCCGATTTATGGCCACACTTTATTACCTATACAAGTTATCGACTAGAATGCGGCTTACGCTCTAGCGCTGTATTGGGTTTTGTTGGCTTGCCCACTCTTGGTTATTATCTTAATACAGCATTTATGGAGGGAGAATATTCAGAAGTATGGGCCCTGTTAATTTTATTTTTTATTTTAATAGGAAGCATTAAATACTGGGTTAAAGCTAAATTAATTCCTCTTTATATTCTTATTGCACCGTTTATTATTGCAAATGACAGCGTTATTTCTTTTGACAATGTATTTCGTTTTTTTACTCAGGATATTATTCCATTACCCATTCGAAATGGAGAGCCTTTTCACATGCTCTGGCAATGGCTTACTGAAATTTTTTTAAATGAAGCATTACCTGGAATTATAAATACATTTTTATTGACTCAAGTCGCTCTGGTAACGACAGGCGTTGTAGCTTTATTATGGTTTCCTTTTATATCCAGATTGTTTTTTAAAAAAGCGGGGCGCGGTCTTGGTCATGTTTTTTTAATCATTATGCGTTCGACACCTGAATATATTCTGGCCTTTATTTTATTGCTTTTGTGGGGGCCATCCATGTTACCCGCTGTTGTCGCTTTAACTTTACATAACGGAGCAATCATTGCTCACCTTATGGGACGTTACAGTAATGAATTAAAACTACGCCAAGATAAAAGTTATGGATTGAATCTTTATGCCTTTGAGGTCATACCTCGAATTTATGGGCAGTTTTTAGCATTTCTTTTTTATCGCTGGGAAATCATAATGCGTGAAACGGCAATTTTAGGGATACTCGGTATTGCGACACTTGGGTTTTATATTGATAGCGCAATATCAGATATCAGGCTTGATAAGGCGATGATATTAATTGCCATAACGGCAGCATTAAATGTATGTGTTGATAAACTATCACGTTACATTCGTTCTAAATTAAGTTTAAAAACAACCGCAGTGTGCTCTTAATTTATAAAGATTAAATAATTTAGTTACGATTTATTAGAGAAAAGACTGCTGTCTATTTTTTAATAACAGCAGTCTTTTTTTGACTAGTTTTTGTACGCTTCAAGCAAAACACTTTTGCCTAACATTTCAGGTGGCTGCTGCAGACCCATTAATTGTAAAATAGTAGGTGCTACACTACTTAAACCCATACCGGTATTTAAGTGCCAGTTTTCCTGATCGATAATCATGCAAGGTACAGGATAAACTGTATGTTGCGTATGTGGCTCACCGGTAACAGGGTCAACCATTTCATCACAGTTACCATGATCGGCTGTTAGAAAAACCGAATACTCTTCTTCTACCGCCACATCAAGCAAACGACCTACCTGTGTATCCATTGCCTCTACGGCTGCGATTACCGCATCACGTTTAGCTGTGTGACCAACCATATCACCGTTGGCAAAGTTAACGACTAAAAAACCATGCTCATGTGACTTTAACGCCGTAATCATTGCATCAGCCACTTCTTTTGCGCTCATTTCCGGGCACTCATCGTAAGTAGCAACCTTAGGTGATGGAATCATTACACGTTCTTCACCAGCCCATGTTTCTTCACGACCACCATTGAAGAAGAATGTAACGTGTGCATATTTTTCTGTTTCTGAACAGTGAAACTGCTTGAAACCGGCACGGCTAACAACCGATGCCAGTGTTGTTGTTGGACGCTGAGGTGCAAACGCTATTGGTAATAAGAAATGTGGATCATATTCTGTTAAGCAGGTAACAGTTACCGGCTCATAACCACCACGCTCGAAACCCTCAAAATCATTTTGACTAAGCGCTGCACTTAACTGGCGAGGACGATCATTTCTGAAGTTAAAAAAGATAACATTATCATCTTCTTCAATTTTTTCTGCCTCGGGTAATATGCAGGGCAGAATAAACTCATCAGTTATATCATTATTGTATGATGATTCAATAGCATAACGTGCCGCTTCATGCTGCTCACCCTCAAGGTTTGCCATTGCTTTAAAGGCAATCTCTGTTCTATCCCAGCGGTTATCACGATCCATTGCATAATAACGCCCACAAATAGTTGCTATAGCGCCGTTTGCATCTTCAAGCGCATCTTCAAGCCCCTTAAGGTAGCCCATCGAGGCCATAGGTGCCGTATCACGACCATCTGTAATCATATGCACCAGTGGTTTAACTTTGTATTTACCACACATTGAGATCAGGGCGCATAAATGTTTGGTATGACTATGTACACCACCGTCTGAGACCAGGCCAACTAGATGCATTGGACGTTCGTGTTTTACTGAGTCCTCCATTGCGGCAACCAGTGCTGCATTCTCAAAGAACTCACCACATTCAATAGAATCATCAATACGCACCAGATCCTGTCTCATAATCGTGCCACAGCCTAAAGTGAGGTGCCCCACTTCAGAATTACCCATTTGCCCACTAGGTAAACCAACGGATAGACCAGAGGCATCAAGTGTTATGTGTGTGTTTTTGGAAAAATATTCATCTAGGCGAGGTGTATTTGCTTCAACAACAGCATTGTTGATACGGCTTGGATTAACACCAAAACCATCAAGGATTACTAGTACCGTGGGACGGCGAGGGACACTACGCTTGCGCTTTTCAGCCATTACTTTGCTCTATAGTCTATGGTTAGATGTATGCTTATTTTTGGGCACGCATTATAACTGAAAATTAGATAAATGTGGGGATGAATATAAAGAGAGAGCCTGCTAAATTAGGCTTGTAGACGTATTTATGCTGATTTCATACCTGCCTGGTGCTTTATACAGCAGCACAACCACCTATAAAATCAAAACAAATCCTGATTTACAGCTTTGGCCCGTCTCCCTCTTCGGCCTCTGCACGATCTAATTCAGCTTCCATATCCTCTTCAGATAAAGGCTCATATTCATCATCTTCGAGCTCTTTCTTTTTAAGTGCACGGGAGAATAACAGGCCAACTTCGAATAAAAGCCACATGGGAATAGCCAGCATAATCTGTGATGCAGGGTCTGGTGGCGTTAACAACATGCCAAAAATAAATGCCCCAACAATAATATATGGCCTTTTTTCAGACAGGCTTTGTGGTGTTGTTACGCCACCTAAAACGAGCAATATTGTTGCTATTGGAACCTCAAAAGCGATACCAAAAGCGAAAAACATTTTTAAAGTAAAGTCTAGATAATAAGTAATATCAGGGGCATGCGTGACTCCACCTATTGCCATTGACATCATAAAGGTAAATACATTGGGTAGAACTATAAAGTAGGCAAAGAGAATACCCACATAAAACAAAATCGCACTGGAAACAATTAACGGAATTGCCAGCTTCTTTTCATGTTTATATAAACCCGGTGCAATAAATGCCCAGGCCTGAAATATCAAATATGGAAAGGCTGCAAAAATTGACATAATAAATGCCAGTTTTAGTGGTGTTAAAAAAGGCGAAATAACACCAGTAGCAATCATTGTTCCACCCTCTGGCAAATTACTTACCAGGGGCAATGCAAGGATGTGGTATATATCATTTGCAAAAGGAAATGCACAAAGAAAAATTAATATTACGACAATTACACTGCGTAATAAACGATCACGCAATTCCATCAGGTGGCCTATAAAACCAAGCTCCTGATTTTCTTTTTTTCCTAAAACATTTTCTTCTGTTTTATTTTTCTGCTGATCACTCACAGAAGAATCACCCGATGAATCACTCATTGCGCCTTATCACTCACTGCGCTTTCAGGCGATTGTGTTTTGTTAGAATCAACTGTATCTGTAGGCTTAAAATCAACTTCATCATCCCGCAGATCATTGTCTTCTTCAATAATGTCATACTGTGGTTCAGTTGGTTTTATTTCTTCTTCTAAATTAACAGGGTCAGGCGATGTGCCCGGGTCTTCTTTATCATCAAACTGATTATGATATTCTGAATTTATATAATCATCGGTATTCGTTAGTTTACCCTGCAACTCTCGAATTTGAACTTCCTGATTATGTAACAGGCGTTTAACTTCTGTACTATCAAACTCCGCCTCAACCTGAGATTTCATGCCTTCTACATATCGCCGCGCTTTACCAAACCAGTAACCTACCTTTTGCGCGGCTTTCGGCAGGCGCTCTGGACCAAGCACCAAAAGACCTAGCACCATTATTACAAGCAGTTCTAAAAAACCAACATCAAACATTTAATTTAAATCTTTATATAATTATGCTTGATCTTTATCTTTGCTGGTAACTTCAGCATCGATTACACTTTTATCTTTGCTTTCAAGACCCTTATCAGCATCTTTTTCGCCGTCTTTCATGGCTTTTTTAAAACTATTAATTGCTGAACCCATATCGCCACCGATATTGCGCAATTTTTTTGTTCCAAATAATAAAATAACAATACCTAAAACTATGGCTAACTGCCAGATACTAAAACCCATCTCTAATTCCTCTCATACAAAATTATAATAATTAATTTATTTATCAACTCTTGAGGCTTTTTCCTCAAGACCCGATAAACCAAATCGTCGACCTAATTCATTTAAAACATCATCAGGTTTTAAACCCTGATGCGCTAGTAACACCATAGTATGAAACCATAAGTCAGCAGTTTCATAGATTATTTGATCAGCATCACCATCTTTAGCTGCCATTACAGTTTCAGTAGCTTCTTCACCAATTTTTTTCAAAATAGAATCAAGGCCCTTATCATAGAGCTTCGCTACATACGATGAATCCGGTGCTGCCTGCTTACGCTCTTCAAGCACCTCTGCCAGTTTTGTTAATACGTCACTCATGTTTGCTTCTTATTAATATTACTAGCTAACAACCCGACTCTTGAGTCTGTCACGCTATTCTAAAAAACTTCGTCATTCCCGAACGCCTGTGTCGGGAATCTAGTGACTTTGAAACACTTAAGGTCGCTGGATCCCCGACACAAGCGTTCGGGGATGACGCCGCATAATCCCATCCTGAGGTTATCAGAATGCACTCAACATCTTACTTTCAATATATTTCTTTAGGGTCTTTAATAACTTCATCAACAGCAACCCATTCACCATTTTGAAATTCACGATAAAAACAACTTTCTCTACCTGTATGACAGGCAATACCGCCAGTTTGCTCAATTTTCATGGTAATTACATCACCATCACAATCTAAACGCAGTGATTTCACCTTTTGGGTGTGGCCCGACTCCTCGCCTTTATGCCACAACTTCTGCCGTGAACGCGAATAATAAACTGCCTCACCTTTTTCAACCGTTAAACCCAGAGATTCTCTGTTCATCCAGGCAAACATCAAAACCCGACCGGTCTCAGCATCCTGCGCAATAGCAGGCACCAAACCATCATCGGTCCATTTTATTTGGTCTAACCAGTCTTCGTTCATCAGATTATTTTAACATATGTAGGATTTAACTGCTTTTGACTAGCTGTTTACACTATATAACCAATAAATAAGCACTAGACGCGCTTAAAGGCGAACTTCTATTCCTTTACTCGCCATATGCTGTTTAGCTTCTTCTACCGAATATTCAGCAAAATGGAATATACTGGCTGCCAATACTGCATCAGCCTTGCCCTTTGTTACACCATCAGCCAGATGTTCCAGATTACCTACACCACCAGAGGCAATGACCGGTACGTTCACGGCATCACTAATAGCTGCTGTTAATTCTAGATCAAAACCAATTTTGGTTCCGTCTCGATCCATACTGGTTAATAAAATTTCACCCGCACCGAAATCTGCCATTTTAATAGCCCATTCAATTGCATCTATGCCGGTTGGTTTGCGACCACCGTGGGTAAATATTTCCCAGCGATTCTCTTCACCTTCTGAACTTACTTTTTTTGCATCAATGGCGACAACAATACATTGTGAGCCCACTCTTTCACTGGCTTCTTTAACAAATTCAGGGTTAAACACCGCAGCCGTATTAATTGCGACCTTATCCGCACCCGCATTTAACATGCGACGAACATCTTTAACTTCGCGGATACCACCACCCACTGTTAAAGGAATAAACACCTGCTCCGCCACTTTTTCTACAACATGAACAATGGTTTCTCTATCATCAGAGCTAGCGGTAATATCTAAAAATGTTATTTCATCTGCTCCTTCACGGTCATAACGACGCGCTACTTCAACAGGGTCACCAGCATCACGAATGTCAACAAATTGCACGCCTTTAACAACACGACCATTTTTAACATCCAGACAGGGAATAATTCTTTTTGCTAGTGACATATAATTTTTTCTCGTAATTCAAAAGTTTGCACTGGATAAATTTATTCAAATGAAATTAAAAGTCACTGGATTCCCGACACAGGCATTCGGGAATGACGGCTCTGAATTTTTCTAATTTACAACTTGAGGTTTATGATTATTTATTAACCCTGTTCATCAGCCCATTTCTGTGCAGCGGCAAAATCTAATGTACCTTCATAAATCGCGCGACCGGTAATCGCGCCCATAATACCTTCGTCTTCAACTTTAGACAGGGCTTTTATATCGTCCATATTTGTAATACCACCAGACGCAATTACTGGAATATGTACGGCTTGTGCTAATTTTACTGTAGCCTCAACATTAACACCCTGCATCATTCCATCTCTGGAAATATCTGTATAAATAATAGATTCAACACCGTCTTCTTCAAAACGCTGCGCCATATCTATCACATCGTGACGTGTCACTTTCGACCAGCCCTCTGTAGCTACCTTGCCATCTTTAGCGTCCAGACCAACAATAATGTGCCCGGGAAAACCTGCACAAATTTCACTTATAAAATGTGGATCGGTTACCGCTTTTGTACCGATGATGACATAACTTACACCCGCATCAAGATACGTCTCGATAATTTTTTCATCACGAATGCCGCCGCCAATTTGTACTGGCACATCGGGGTAGGTTTCAACTATTTGGTGTACAACTTCTGCATTTACCGGTTTGCCTTCAAATGCACCGTTTAAATCTACCAGATGCAAACGGCGGCAACCCGCTTCTACCCATTTGCCAGCCATTGCAACCGGATCTTCAGAAAACACGGTGTTGTCTTCCATAATTCCCTGACGTAAACGGACACAATGTCCATCTTTTAAATCGATGGCGGGTATCAGTAACATTTTATTTTTTCACCTTAAATTATTAATATAATTTTCAAACGTTTTTAGATAGAGAAAAGCATTATATCTTTTCCAGATTTAACTAATATTTTTTAACTACCATTCCACGATGTAAAGTTTTTCAATAACTGCAACCCATCATGAGCACTCTTTTCGGGATGGCACTGCACAGCAAAAACATTATCTTTTGCAATTGCCGACACAAAATTTATTCCATAATCGCAAGTAGCTGCTACCAGACTTTTATCCTCTGGGTCCATATAATAACTATGCACAAAATAAAAACGACTATGGTTATTTATGTTTTTCCATAAAGGGTGGTCTATTGTCTGGTCTACATTATTCCAGCCCATATGGGGAATTTTTAACTTTTCATTCTGCTCGTCTTTTAAATCATTACCAAAAAAACGTACATTCCCATCATACAAACCCAGACACTCTATGCCTTTATTTTCTTCACTATGATTTAATAAAATCTGCATTCCCATACAAATACCAAGAAAGGGTTTTTCTTTCGCAGCATTTAAAACGACCTGTGTTAATTCGCGATCTTCTAATTCACGCATACAATCGCGAGCCGCTCCCTGACCGGGAAACACCACACGATCTGCATTTGCGATTTCACTTGCATCGGACGAAATAATAACACTTTGATCCGGCGCAACATGTTCAATAGCTTTGGAAACAGAGCGTAAATTTCCCATGCCATAATCAATTACTACAATTTGCGCCACTACAAGCTACCTTTGGTTGAAGGCATCACCCCTTGCATTCGAGGGTCTTCTTCCAGAGCCATACGCAGTGCGCGGCCAAACGCTTTAAAAATAGTTTCCGCAACATGATGAGCATTACGCCCGCGAATTGAATCGATGTGCAAAGTTACTTTGGCGTGATTAACGAAACCCTGAAAAAATTCGAAAAACAGGTCTACATCAAAACCACCAATACTGGCTCGAGGAAACTCAACCGGCATCTCAAGACCAGGACGGCCAGAAAAATCAATGACCACACGTGACAGCGCTTCATCCAATGGCACATAAGCATGACCATATCGACGAATGCCTTTTTTATCACCTACAGCTTTATCAAAGGCCTGGCCCAGAGTAATGCCAATATCTTCTACCGTATGATGAGCATCAATATGCAGGTCACCTTTAGCCTGAATATTTAAATCCACCAGGCCATGTCGAGCCACCTGATCGAGCATGTGATCAAGAAAAGGTACACCGGTATTAAATTCGGATTGCCCACTGCCATCTATATTAATTTCAGCAGTAATTTGAGTTTCCAGTGTGTCGCGAGCGATTTTCGCAGTGCGATCAGTCATTTACTTAGTTCTCCAGCGAGTAAACGGTTAAAGGGCTATAGGATACACTGTAATAAAGGTGGGGAAAATAACTTAATTAATGGACACAAAAAATAAGGCCGGCCCCCTTACGGGGGCCGGCCTTACTGGATTATTCACTTAAATCTATTTTGCCGTATTATTCATATTGTATTTCAAACGTGAAAAGTAGCAGTTCAGGAAGGTGGATGCTGAAAAAGCTAACCACATAAAACCAAAACTAAACGCATATGCCTGAATACGGAATACACTTTCATCAACATCTAACATCATAGCAACTGCAATATCAGCCGGATCGATAAAAGTAAACATCAGAAATACCAGCGCACCTACCACTAAAGCATTGGTCCATAAAAAAGAAATTACGCATTTACAACTTGGTGCATCACTCATAAAAACCCCCAATTCCAGATATTGATCATTTTAAGTACAGCTTAAGACTCAACCGATTGGAAAAAGAGAGTCATCTATAAGCATGTTGATTTGAATCAATTAGACTGCAACAGAATTAGACTGTCAAGCCTGCATTTATAATTAATCCTGTTTATAAGCAATTTTTGAGATATTTGACACTTATAAATATTATTTATATAAACGCATTCTCAATACATTAAGCTTATAGGCATTGGTGGCGCGGTATCGGCATGATACATGCCATTCAATAAAAAACTATTTTTAAACATTAACTTACAGTAAATCTTACAATTTACTCGTTCAAACATAATTTTACTTACCATTAAATATTTAAGGGAATTTGTTCTTAGACATGCTAAATATGAGACAAAGCATCATAAGTGATAAATTTAATTTATACCTGCAACCAAAATGTAACTGGCCCATCATTTAACAAACTTACTTTCATATCTGCACCGAATTCCCCCAACTGTAACTGGCCCATTTCCTTTTCGCATTGATTTGAAACGTAATTAAACCAGTACTCACCCTCTTTCGGAGACGCAGCACTGGAGAAACCCGGTCTCATACCACTTTTAGTATCTGCGGCAAGCGTAAACTGTGGCACCAGCAACAACTCACCTTTTATATCCCTCAAACTTAAGTTCATTTTTCCATCCGAATCTTCAAATACACGATAACCCAACATTTTATGAATAAGCTTATCTGCTTTTACCTGATCATCCTGCCTTTCAATACCCAGCAATACCAACAAACCCTTATCAATGCGTGCAATTTCAGAATCCGACACTAATATATTCGCATGGCTGACTCTTTGAATTAATGCGATCATTTTAATTTTTCACTCATTTCTCTTGTTGCCCTTAATAATTCACGGGTTATTCCCTTTTCAACAACGGCATGACCAGCATCATTGACAATTGATAAATCAGCCTCTGGCCATGCATTAGACAACTCCCATGCCTGTTCCACCGGGCATATCACATCATAACGTCCATGCACTATATATCCCGGAATATGACGTATTGCCTGCATATCACTAATTATCTGATTTGGCTCTAACCAACAGTTGTGCATAAAATAATGACATTCAATTCGCGCAATACTTAAAGCCGAATGTGGATTTGCGAAGCTCTCTATTACATCTTTATCTGTTTCCAGCGTTGCCGTCATTCCCTCCCAGATAGACCAGGCTTTTGCAGCACGTAATTGCTGCATTTCATCATCCCCTGTCAACTGCCTCGAATAGGCTTTCACCATATCGCCACGCTCTGACTCAGGAATTGGCTCAATGAACTTTTCCCAATAATCGGGAAATAACCTGCTGGTACCCTGCTGATAAAACCATTGAACATCTTTATCTCGCGCCAGAAAAATTCCCCTCAATATTAACCCGCTGACACTATCAGGGTGTTTCTGTGCGTATAACAGCCCTAATGTCGAGCCCCATGAGCCCCCAAACACGACCCATTTCTCTATTTTCAAATGTCGACGAATAATTTCTATATCTTCTACTAAATCCCAACTAGTATTTCTTTCCAGACATGCATGAGGGGTGGATTTACCGCATCCACGTTGATCAAATAAAATGATCCGATAAATATTCGGATCAAAATACCGGCGATGAAAAGGTGCACAACCGGCACCCGGCCCACCATGTAAAAACACCACAGGCAAGCCTGAAGGGTTTCCACACTCCTCGATATAAAGCGTGTGCAAATCATCCACCTGTAAATGATGACTAACAAAGGGTCTGATTGAATTAAACAAGTTACTCATGCGCTTAACCACTGTTATACATAGGTGAATGAATATTAACTAAAATGACGTTTTTATGAATTTTTCTTATTTCTATTTAAGCATATATAAATTCACAGTTTTTACTTTTCAAATAGATTGTTTTGCATATTAAACCTAAAAGCGTTTAATCCGTTTTTTTAAGCCATGATGCCTAATGATATAACCAGGAAACGCTCTGTAGGATTATTCCTACAGACATAATGTGAGTAATCTGACATTAAGCACCTGAATCAACTGATAGCAACGCCTGGGCAGCTTGTCCATAATACATACATGGACACAAGGACATGGCACAAACAAGGACACATGGAATAGTTAGGAAGTAGCGCGATAGGAAATACATGGATACGGAATCCACGGAAGAACAGAATGTTTTACAGGAGTATATGAAAAAACGGAACTAGCTACAACGCCATAATCAATCACCAGGGCAACGGAAGTCCAAAACCCGGCACGGAACGCCGGGTTTTTTATTGCCTGTAATAAAGTACTGGCAACCCTCTTACACTACCTATAACCATCTACGACCCACTGCTATTAAAGTATGCCTAGCCCTTAAACACCTATCCGCTGATAATTTAATCTATATCATTTACCTTTTTGAAGCAGCATCAAGACCACTACGAACAAAACAGAAGCACTTACTGACTTGCGACAATAACTCGAATACGAATATATTCGGGACAGGCTTTCACTGACCTGAACAACGCCTAAATCAAGCAGGGTTTTGCCAGACCTGTTTAACTCTTAATCAATCACTGGATAATAATGTATCTCTCGCTTTATTAATTTGCTGTGCCAGATAATCAGACCCACCCCTGTCAGGGTGCATTTTTTGCATTAAACTTTTATGCGCTTTAATAATATCTTTTTTATTTGCCGTTTCAGAGACGCCTAAAATATCCCTGGCCTGCTTATCGCTCATTACGGAGTCCGTCATTGAATCACTATATGACTCCGCCTCACCTTTAGCCCAGTCAGGATACTTGCGATCGAGGTAAGCTATCAAAAGTGAAGCCGATTCAGCATCTTCCTGTTTGCACTGATCAAGTAACAACATAAGTTGCTCAAGAGTCGTTTCCTGTAACTTTTGCCCCTTAAAACGCCCTTCCAACACCTCACCCTGCAGCTCTCCACTGAATAAATCTATTTGCATATGTATAAATCGTGTCGTCATAGTCGATTGACGATTTTGCCGATAGCGCTGTAAATAAGGTAAAACGGTTGGCCACACACCTAAAAAGAATCGCGCTACACGTGGCACTAAAGGTAAGAGCGCACCAATTGCGGCTATCAACCAGTTGAGTCGACCTGTTAATACCAGAACCGCCAATAAACTCACTGACAATATTATTACCAGTGTTTTTATAAGGATTTTCTTCTTCTGTTGATCTAACTGTTTAAAACGATATAACAGATAAAATACAACAACTAGAACCAATAATAGCAAGATAATACGCGGCAAAAGTCACCTTTTATAAAATCAGAGTACAAACACAATTTAAATGCCTGAACGGAATTAAAGCCCGCAAAGAATGCATTTCATTCTATACTATTATATAACTGTTTAGGTCCTTCAAATATTAAACATCGGGACTAAAGTAACTGCAATGTATGCCGATAAATGATTAACACCCATTTTTTTGAACAGCACTCTTTATAATAAAAACAAACGTTTGCCTTTCTACAGGCTGCTTAAATTTTAATCTATACCCCCCAGGATTTTTTATGCAAAAACTCACTCTTAAGTTACAGGTATGGCTGGGCTTTGGCCTTATGTTGATACTGACAGCGATTGTGGCCTTTACATCAATATTTTTTCTGAACAGTGTTAATAAAGACGCCAGTCATATTGCCAGTAAAGCTCAACCCGTGATGGTTGATGCGCTAATTATTACTGCTGACTTAAAAGATACAAGCCGAATCATAAATGCTTTTATGGTTACTAAGAAAAACAGCGATAGAGAAAAGCTTGCGAGTAGCCTTGAAAATCTTAACAATCATTTGCAACGACTTTCTCAATACCAACATGTACTTGAGAACGATAATTTATCCTCAAAACTGACCGCGGTTCAATCTCTGATTAGCGACTTTAATGAGTACATTATTGAGATAGAACATTTAATAGACAATCCTGAAGATAACTATCCAGCCCTGGCTCTTTCCGCTAGCAAAATAAACCCATTAAATCAGTCCATATTGTCCTCTCTTAACCAGGCAATCATCTCTGAATTAGAAGAAAGCAATACACATCAACGTAAAAAACTTCTCATTGCATTATCAGACATTCGCCACAACTGGATGAATATTGTCGCTTCGAACAGGGCATTTCTGGCAAACCCTAGCAATGACAGAGAAAATAAAACACAAACCTATAGAACAAATCACCTTTCATTATTAGTATCGTTGCAGAAAAAATCAGATCTATACACATTTGAACAGGAAGAGGCCATTGATAATGTGGCTACGGAAAGTAAGAGACACTTAAAACTGCTTGATGAAATATATACAATCTATAAATCAGGAAACTGGAGAACTGATCAACTATTACTCTCAAATGAAATACAGCCCCTGATAAAAAACATTTCTGGAAAACTTGCTCAAATAGCTAATGAGCAACAGGAAAACACTCAATCATTAAGCAATGATTTGCTCGATAAAATTGATATGGCAATTGTAATAACCATTATTGCTTTATGCTCCGCCATACTTATTGGCATAGGCGTGGCCTGGTCTAATGCATGTCAAATTAATAAAATTGTTACTGGCGTTTCTAATAGCCTTGATCAAATGTCTAATGGAAACTTTGACATTAACCTGGATGAAAGCCAGGCTGGAGAGACCGGACAGCTGGCAAAAATTATTAACAGTTTTTCTCTTCAACTTAAAGACATGATAAATAACTTAACTAATTCGGTTAAGAAGCTTGAAAATGCATCAACTGACGTCTCGTCTATTATTTCAGAATCTTCAGACAATATTTTACAGCAGCATCATGAAACCGAAATGGTGGCAACAGCCGTTGAAGAAATGACTGCCACGGCACAGGAAGTTGCAAGCAGTGCGGCGACCGCTGCTAACTCTGCCAGACAGGCAAACGAACTAGCCGGATCAGGCGCACTTATATCAACTGAAGCACTAGGCGGTATCGAGCATTTAGTTAATGATCTTGATAATGCATCTAATGTGATTCAAAACCTTAAAAATGAATCGAACAATATCAGCACCGTTTTAGATGTCATACGTGATATTTCCGATCAAACAAATTTACTTGCACTCAATGCAGCAATAGAAGCTGCTCGCGCAGGTGAACAAGGCAGAGGTTTTGCAGTTGTTGCCGATGAAGTGCGTACACTTGCTAGCCGCACGCAGGAATCAACCAATGAAATACGCAATAAAATCGATCAATTACAAAGCGGTGCCAATGATGCCGTTGTCGCTATGGATAATGCAATTAAAGAAGTTACATTAAATAGCGATCAAGTTGAAAGAGTTGCTGAGTCACTAGGGGAAATCGCAGGTGAAATACAAACCATAAATGGACAGCTCGATCAGATGGCAGCCGCATCGGAACAACAAAGTGCCACATCAGAGGAAATTAGTCGTAATATAATTTCTATCAGCACACTGGCTGAAAAAACAGCCCAGGGAACATCTAAGGCAAAAACAGCCGAAGATGAACTAATCCTGGTCACCAATAGTATTCAGGATGTTATTAGTAAATTCAAAACATAGTTAGTCAGTTTATAACCTTTACATATTTTTACTACTTCATGGAATTTAATTTTTCCATGAAGCCTGTAAATATTGCACCAATAAATCAATCAACCTAAACCATGATTATTTATTAATAACATGTTTATAGTTAATGATTATAGTGACATGGTCGCCTGGATAGATTAAGTCAGGATTTTTTATATTACTTAATTTTGCCAACTCAGGATAACGCCACGGGTTATGGACATACCTTTTTGCAATAAACCATAATGTATCACCCTTAACAACTACGTGAACATACTTCTTACTTGATGGCCCAGCAACTTCCTGTGCATTCTTTATTGAAACTTTAGCATGAACTTCATCTGTTTTATTAAGCTCAACAGAACCACCTTCTAATGCCGTCTTATTTTCAAAACCGCCTACGCCGACAGTTTCATTTAATTCTTCATTTTTTTCGATATAATTTTTTTCATTATTAATATCTTTGCTGACTTTTAGCTCCTCATCTACGCCACCAGCTGTCATGTCTTCTTCTTTTATTGGCATATCCGTAATGACACTACCTTCTAAATCATCATTTCCATCAACACCATAATCACTCATCTCAACACTATCATCAATTAAATCATCTTCTTCGACAAGCTCATTTACCACAATTAGTACGCCATCATCATTTTTTATTATTTCAACAGATTCATTCTCTACAATTTTAATCTCGCTCTCCGGTCCATTATATCCTGTTCCATTATATCCTGGCCCATTATATCCATCACCACTCTCAACAAGAGGCTCAACCACAACACTTTCCACAGATTTATCTATGTTTACTTTTATTTCTGTTTTATTCATGTATTCGGTTATCACTGGTTTTCTTTCAACTTTCACTCTGACATCATTACCCAGTTCAATCGAGTCTATTAAATAATAAAACCCAACCATAAGTATTATTGCCGCCAAGCCTATCCACAAAATACTTTTATCTTCCTGTTGTAATGGCTTTATTTCACGATCTTTCAACTTAGCGCTGTTTTTTTGTCTTGATCCCTTGCTGGGCTCCTCTGCCTTAATATCATCACTTATTCTATTAATGTTTTTGGCCGATTCTAATGTGACTGCTTTATTAATTACTGAACCATCAATGCTATTTAGATCAGGTTTATTATTTGGAATTTTACTAATGTAACTATCATTAACCCCGGGTGCATTGTTTATCTCCCTATCGCTCAGATGATAACTACTTTCTTTATTACCTGATTTTATTGTTTTGTTCTGTATTGTTCTGTTCTGAGATATTTTATGCTGAGTTGTTTCATTGGGCTTATTAACATGTAAATTCTGCGATCTATTTTTATCGAATTTTGTGCTTGTATTATTTGCTTTTACTATTTTATCCTTTACTGAACCCGTGCTTATTATTTCTTGATTATCAGTCGCTAACTTATCAACAGGTGCAATATAAACTGATGATTCATCAGTTTTTTTAACATCACTTATTTCAATACATTCATTCGCTACGACAGCATCAGTTATTTTATTATTGGAGATTTGCTTCTCAGCTTCATGATAAACATTCAACGACTCTTTTTTCTTTTCTTCCTGCTTTCTGTTCGCCACTTTAATCATTTCAATATGCTTACGTAGATAACCTGTCGATTTAAATTTATCTAATTTCTCAAAGTCAGCATATAATCTGATGTTTTCTTCTTCTACCAATGTTCGACTAAATACATTTTTAGGAATATAAGCTGGTATCTGAGACCAGCCCTTAGTTGGAAAACTAATAACATCTTCTATTTCATCTACCCAAAATCCTGCATGACCGCCTTCCACCTCAACAATAACTATTTTTCCAGGGTCATTCATATCCTCTTTATCAACGCCAAAACGCACCCTTAAATCAACCAGTCTCACCATGCCGTGCATAGATTTAAACATTCCCGGTTCAGCAACGCTTGATCCAGGTGGCACCGTTAGTTTTGGTGGTATAACTACAGCTTCTACCGGCATAGTTGGTGAGCACACAAAGACCGGCCCTACCTTGTAGAGTAATAATGCATTTGATTCTTGAATATTATGAACTGACAAAGATTATTCCATATATTTTTCCTGCCAGCTTTTATATAACTGCCAGGTATATTCTGTAAATTCTTCTTTACTATTAAATTGCGAGGGATCTATCGCATCGAACACATAATAATTCGCTGTACTATTTTCGGTATTCAAAAAATGATAAATTTTATCCAGTAACGTGTGCGGATATCTCCATGCAAAATCGTCCTGCGCTTCATAATGTAAAAAAACCGGCAAAATAGGCACGCCTGTTTTCATTGAAACATCAAATGCACCATAACGAAATGACTCAAAAATTCGTTTACCCTTACAGCCCCCTTCAGGATAAAGCGCGATATTTTTTCCTTTCTCAACTTCTTTTCTTATCGATTCCGCAGCCTTATTTCTAGAATCTTTTGATTCACGTTTAACATAGAGGTTACCAGCCGCAGATGAAATTCTACCTACCACCCACCAGGCTTTTACTTCTATTTTAGCTAATGAATAAACCTCAAACAAAGCCGGTATACCTATATCCTCAAATGCTGAAGGGTGATTTGCAACAAGAATGTAATTATGAGGGATATCATTCAAATTTTTCTGGTGTAATTTCAAATCGACATTCAGCGCACGTACAAATGACTTACACCACACTCTAAATAGACGATAATACCAATAACCCAATAAACCCTTAGGAAACCATGACAATGCGTATAACAGTATTGTAAGTAATAGAAAGTCCAGCCACATCGCTGCTAATTTTAATATTCTGGCAATATAGTAAAACACATGAACTCCCTTAAGCGGTCATTTACCTTATAAATTCATTTAATTATAGTTCATTAAATATATAAGCTTTTTATTGACCTGATACATTGCTGTTGTTAACTTGCTGACAGAATAACAAATCCCATAATAATGAAATTAAACTACCTAAAATATTTACTACTCATCTCTTCACTTATCACATCTGGCTGCGCCAGCGTGAGCGGCCCTACTGACCCAAGAGATCCTCTTGAAAGCTATAATCGAGTGGCGTATGAGTTTAATGATGGTTTTGACCGATATTTGCTAAAACCTGTTGCAGAAGGCTATGAAGCAATTACTCCCGACCCGGTAATGACAGGCATAAATAATTTTTTCAGCAATCTTGATGATATTATCGTCATTTTTAACGACCTTTTACAACTCAAACCCATGCAATTCGCTTCAGATACGGGGCGATTTATTATTAACAGCACCCTTGGTTTAGCCGGTTTTATTGACTGGGCTAGTGATATGAACATGCCAAAACACCAGGAAGACTTTGGGCAAACGCTGGGTTACTGGGGAGTACCTGAGGGCCCATATTTTGTTATTCCTTTCTGGGGGCCGAGTACAATTAGAGATACAACTGGTCTGCTTGTGGATAGTGCCCAGTTCGACCCTATCTGGCAGGAAGTTGAAAATGGCTTCCCAACCAGTCATCGTGAAAGAGGCCTGTCATGGGGTGTAACCGCTGTTAAAGCCATCGATACTCGCGCCTCTTTACTAAAAGCGGAAAACATATTAAATGAAGCAGCTTTAGATCGTTACACATTTATACGCGAGGCCTTTTTACAACGACGCCTGAATCTTGTTTATGACGGTAACCCACCAGAAGAACCCATAGAGTTTGATGAAGATGAATTATTTGATTTCGATGAACCCGAAAAACCATCGATGAATCCGGAAAATAATTAATGACTAGTTTTATTCAGCCCCCTAAAACTCTACTTCGTCAGACCGGGCGGGCACTTGTAGATTTCAATATGATTCATGAGGGTGACCGCGTTTTACTTGGTTTATCCGGTGGAAAAGATTCTTTAGCTTTATTGCATATACTCAACCACTTTCAGCGACATGCGCCCATTAAATTTGAGTTTGCGGCCATGACAGTTGACCCAATGGCAGGGGACTTCGATCCATCACCTATGATTCCATATTTAGAATCTCTGGGTGTTGAGTATCACTACCGACGTGAGCCAATTATGGACATTGCGAAAGAGCACATGGGAAAACCCTCATACTGCTCATTCTGTTCACGAATCAAACGCGGCATTATGTACAACACCGCTAGAGAACATGGCTTTAATGTTATTGCTCTTGCTCAACACCTTGATGATCTTGCGGAAAGTTTTATGATGTCAGCCTTTCACGGCGGCCAGCTAAGAACAATGAAAGCAAATTATGTTATTGATGAAGGCGACTTAAGGGTCATTCGCCCACTGGTTTATGCCCGTGAACGACAAACCCGTGAGTTTTCTAATAGCGCTGAATTACCGGTAATACCAGACTCCTGCCCCGCCTGTTTTGCAATGCCAACTCAGCGACAGCATTTTAAAGAGTTATTAGCCGCGGAAGAACTAGAAAATAAAACGTTGTTTAAGAGTTTATTAACAACGATGAAACCATTAATGAGTGAAGGCTGCCCTGATATTTAAAGTTAAAAGATTTGCCACAGAGACACGGAGGCACAGAATTTTCCGATTTACTTACAATAACTCGTTCCCATGCTCCTGCGTGGGAATGCATAAAGCTCAGACGCTTCTCCCTCGGGGACTGAGCATCTTTCCCGCCCTGTCCCCTGTTGTTATGCCATCAAGAGTTTTACGGAGTCGACTCACTACACTGCCAACTCTTGGTGGTTTCAATAAGGGGACAGGGCGCCAAAAAACGGCGACCTTTCCCCGAGGGAGATACACCTAAACAGTGCAATCTCATTCAGATCATAAGAGTCTGTCGTTCGTCTCGTCATCTCATTCCCACGCGGGAGCGTAGGTCAGTTATAAATTTTTATCTTTCTCTGTGCCCTCCGTGTCTCTGTGGTAATTTTCTAATCAATACAATTTTGACTCACCATCAGGCCGTGTCTTAAATAATTTCATTATCCAGAAATACTGCGACGGACATAACCGGATTATCTCTTCAAGAGACTTATTCATTGTCTGGGTATCTTCATAATCATCACCCGTTGGAAAATCTTTTAACGCGGGTAATATATGAATATTATAACGATGCCTTTCTTCATCGTAACAGGCAATACATGGCAAAACATCTGCTTTACACGACTTTGCTAACCTGCCTAAAACTGGAACGCTGGCTTTTTCAACACCAAAAAATGGTGCAAAAATTGAACGCTCTGCACCCAGATCTTCGTCTGGCAAATAGAACATCATGCAACCGCCCCGAACGTCTTTTATAACAGGACGCAAACCAGTTTCTCTGGTATACAAAATAGCGCCGTGACGAGCACGGCCTTTTGCAACAAACCAGTCCACTAGTTTGTTTTTCATTGGGTTAAATGGACCCGATAATGGATAACTCATTGTAGCGGCTGAAACCGCTGCTTCTAAGCCGAGGCTATGGGCTGCCATAAATATAACTGAGCGGCCGTTATTTAATGATGCTTCAATATTTTCCTGCCCCTGAAATACAATTCTTTTTTTAAGAATAAATTTCGGTGCCCACCAGATAATTCCATAATATAAAATACTTCTTGCCTGATGCCGGAAGTTTTCTCTGATTAATTCTTTTTTTTCTTCATCATCTAATTCAGGAAAACACAAGCCGATATTTGTTCTGGCTATTCTTCGTCTCTTTTTATTTATGTTTCTTATCAAATCTCCGAGCTTATTAGCCAGCCCATCCAGAATCGAACCGGGCAAAAACATAAACAGCCATAAAAACACTACTGAAACCCAAACACCCCAATACCCGGGCTTTAAATACTCCAGCTTAAAAGATGTATCATAGACTAACGAACTTTTTGGTTTCATCTGTTTCTTTTGATTCATTTTTTAGCCACGAAATAGACCTGACCCTGTTTGCTATCTGATCCGCTAGCATTCTCATCGTCTTCACGATAATACAACAACTGCATATCTGCAAAAACATTCAATAATTCATTTTTCTTAAGTCTAAAAGATTTTCTAGCAGGCCCCTGGTTTTTATATTGCTGACCACTGAACGTCTGATAAAAAAGCAGTCCACCTTTTTTCAAAACATCATATAAATAACGTAATGACTCACGGTGCAAAAAATGACTCACCACAATAATATCGAAATGATTTTTCATATCTGGCGCTCTGTTTTCCAGGTCATAAACCTCTGCATTTAATAGCAGATTATTATTGTTAGAGTACTGGTTTATTTTTTCTACAGCCACATCTGACAAATCCCAGGCTTTTACGTCATAACCTTTTTTTGCAAGATATACCCCGTTACCTGACAACCCACTTGCATAGTCAAGCGCTTTACCCCCGGAAGATAATAGATGACTATTTACTAACAACGCATCTGCTGGAGTTGAATTTTCAACTGACTTTTCTGTATAAACTGTATTCCAGTCTGGCACTATTTTCTCCAGAACGCAGGCGTGAGTAATACCAGAAGCGTGAATATTTCAAGACGACCTAATAACATTCCAAAACTTAGAACCCATTTTGCAAAATCATTAATAGATGCATAGTTTGACGCCACTTTTCCCAGCCCGGGACCTAAGTTATTAAGCGTCGCTGCTACCGCTGAAAAGGATGTTATTTGATCAAGCCCACTTGCCATTAACAACAACATCATTATTACAAATACCGCTACATAAATTGCAAAAAAGCCCCATACCGCATCAATTATAGAATCAGCTACCGGTTTTGTTCCAATCTTAACTAAAATCACGGCCTTTGGATGAATTAATCTTTTCATTTCACGCATACCCTGCTTTAACAACAGAATAACTCGTATCACTTTCATGCCACCGCCGGTAGACCCCGCACAACCTCCAATAAAACTTGTAAAAAGCAATAATACGGGTAGAAAACTAGGCCACAAATGAAATTCAGTTGTTGCAAAGCCGGTTGTCGTGCCAATAGAGACTACATGAAATACGCCTAATAAAATTGATTCACCATAACTCTCAGTTGCTTCTGTAAAATGTAAAAAAGCAACGGCAATTATTGAAACCAATAATAAAACCTGAAAATAAACTTTAAATTCAGAATCTTGTAAATACGATTTAAATTTCCAGTTTCTAAACGCCACAAAATGTAGAGCGAAATTAACCCCGCCAAGAAACATAAAAATTATTGCAACAATTTTAATTCCTACCTCATCAAAATAACCTAAACTAGCGTCATGAGTAGAGAACCCACCAATAGCAACTGTTGAGAAACTGTGAGCGACGGCATCAAATAGACTCATTCCCGCAAACCAGTAAGCTAAAGCACACATTATGGTTAACGTTAAGTAAATATACCAAAGTGCTTTTGCTGTTTCGGTAATACGCGGGGTTAGTTTGGTATCTTTTATTGGGCCGGGTGTTTCTGCTTTATATAATTGCATTCCACCAATGCCAAGCATAGGCAAAACTGCAACGGCCAAAACGATAATACCCATGCCACCCAACCATTGTAATTCCTGTCGATAGAACAGTATGGAGTGAGGCAAACTATCTAAATTAGTTATAACTGTTGCGCCGGTTGTTGTTAAACCAGAAACTGATTCGAAAAATGCATCTGTTACTGAAATTTCAAGTTGCTCATAAAGTAACAAGGGCAATGTTCCAGACACACTTAATATAAACCAGAATAGCACTACTACAATAAAGCCATCTCTAAGACGTAGATCTTTTTTTGAATTTTTAACGGGTAACCATAAAACAAAGCCCGTTGATAGCAACACTAAATATGACGTGAAAAATGCGTCGGTTGCATTTTCCTGATATATAAAATCAATAATAATAGGGGGTATTAATGTAAAACTGAAAAGCATTATTAAAATGCCCGAAATACGCTGAATAACTGTAAAGTGCAAAGTAACTTACCTTAGATAAATGTAATGCCCACCTGAAACAGGTGTTCAACATCATGAATTTTTTTCTTATCTACTAAAAACATAATCACATGATCTTCAGCTTCTATAACTGTATCATGATGCGCAATAATTACTTCTTCTCCACGAACAATTGCTCCAATTGTTGTGCCTTCTGGCAACTCTATTTCTTCAATTAATTTACCTACTACTTTTGAGTTTCCGCTATCACCATGAGCTATCGCTTCGATTGCTTCAGCAGCACCACGACGCAATGAATGCACTGCAACAATATCGCCTCGTCTTACATGTGTTAACAGGGCACCAATAGTTACCTGCTCTGGAGAAATCGCAACATCAATTGCTTCCTGATTTTCCATTAAATCAACATAGGCAGGGCGATTAATTAACGACATGGTTTTTCGAGTGCCTAATTTTTTAGCCAGCATTGCAGATAAAATATTTGCTTCATCATCATTAGTTACAGAGCAAAACACATCCATGCTATCTATATTTTCTTCTAACAATAATTCTTCATCTGCTGAATCACCTAATAGAACAACTGATTTATCTAGTGACTGAGAAAGATGAAAAGCACGATCGGCATTACGTTCTACAATTTTCACCTGATGGCGTTTTTCAAGACGCTCCGCAAGGCGTTTACCAATATTTCCACCACCCGCGATTATAATGCGTTTGTTACGTTTATCGAGATTTCGTAACTCGCGTATTACCACACGTATATCGCCACGAGCAGCAATAAAAAAGACTTCATCGCCAGCTTCAAGAACAGTGTGGCCCATTGGAATAATAGCTCGCCCACGACGATAAATTGCCGCAACTCTGGTATCAGTTCCAGGCGTATGCTTGGGTAAATCGCTTAACTGATGACCAACTAAAGGCCCACCATAATAAGCACGTAAACCAACAAGCACGACTTTACCCTCGGCAAAATCTAATACCTGTAATGCTCCCGGGTATTCAATAATATTAAATATGTAATTTGTTACAATTTCTTCCGGACTAATAATGACATCAACCGGTACAGCATTACCCCTGAACAGTTCATTATGTTTGAGGTATTGCGCAGAGCGTATGCGCGCAATTTTGGTGGGCGTATGATGCAGACTCCAGGCCACCTGACAGGCGACCATATTTACTTCATCACTGTTTGTGACTGCTATGAGCATGTCCACATCCTCAATACCCGCTTGTTCGAGTATATTAGGGTGCGCAGCATTACCTACCACCGTTTGAATATCTAGTCGGTCACGAAGCTCATTAAGCACCTCAACACGGTGATCAATTAGCGTTATATCATTAGCTTCAGATGCAAGATTTGCCGCTACTGACGAACCTACCTGTCCTGCACCCAGAATCAGAATTTTCATATCTTAATTTCAAGTTATCCTGGAAAGAATCGTATATCCTTTTCAGGGTTAAGTGTATTCGCGAAGTTTACGCCTTTATGGGTTATTTTCCAGTTAAAAACGCAGTCTTAAGTAATAGCTAATTTCTTTAATTTAGATGTTGAAGCTTTCGACTTACCATCATTCATAAGAATAGCGTTTATAGTAGAACACACCAGTCTCATGCAGGACCAAATATTCTTAACCCTTTTGAAGTAGCGCGTAATAGAAACCATCGTTATCACCGCTTACTGGAAATAACTGCAAACCGGGAGTTGAAGGTTTCTGGTTTGCTGCTTGTGAAACAAAATCGGATAAACTAACTAGCTCAGCATCCTTGTTTTGCTCTAAGAACCACGTCACCTGTTGCTCATTTTCTGCTTTAAATAATGAGCATGTTGCATATAAAAGATAACCACCGGATTTCAATAAACGCCAGTTTGTAAGCAAGATCTTTCTCTGCAATTGTACCAGCGTCTCTATGTCCTCATCCCATCGCAAATGTTTTATATCTGGGTGACGCCTAATTACACCTACAGCTGAGCAAGGTACATCAAGTAAAATTTTGTCAAACTGCTCGCCATCCCACCACTTTTCAACCTCTGTTGCATCCGCCGTTATTAATGTCGGTTTAAAACCCAGACGTTGACAGTTTTCTTCTACTCTCTGTAATCTGCTTTCCGAAATATCCAGGGCAGTCACCTTAATATCAGGTTGCATTTCAAACATATGTGCCGTTTTTCCACCGGGCGCAGCACAGGCATCTAAAATGTAATCTCCAGCTTTCGGCTGTAATATTAATGCAGCCAACTGAGCACCTGCATCCTGCACAGAGAACCAGCCCTTACTAAATCCGGGTAACTGCTTTACATCCCGGGCCTGTTCCAGCTTTATCGCTGACGGGATGCCCGGGATCTTTTTCGCAGTAATTTCAAAATCTTTTTCAAGCGCTGTTATAAATTCATCCGGTGTAGTCTGTTGCTGATTTATTCGTAAGGTCATGGGTGCCTGTTGATTATTTGCCAGCAGAACCTCTTTCCAGTTTTCTGGCCAGTCTTCTTTAACTCTATCTATTATCCATTGAGGATGAGAATAAATAGCTTCTTCAGAATCAAGCTCTGCTAGCACTTCCTGCAACTCTTTGTTTTCAATTTGCCGCAGAAAACTTCGCAGCACAGCATTTACCATACTTGCCGCCCACTTTTTCTTCGACTTACGAATCTGTTTTACTGCGGAATCAACGACGGCAAACTCTGGCACCCTGCTATGCATTATCTGGTAGACAGCCATCAACATAACTAACTGAACATCGATGTCTTTCGCTTTAAGTGGTTTTTTTATAAACGGTTTAAGTAATGCCTGTAACTGCTGATAAAAACGTAAAACACCAAAACTTAACATGCGTGCAAAAGCAGCATCACGTGCTTCAAGATTCTCAGTTAAGTGCGTAAGTGAAGAAAGAGATTTACCGTCATCTCTTAATACAGACAAAAGAATATTTAACGCAGCTTTTCGTGAAGCAAGGGAAGTATCATTATTTTTATTTGTGCTTGGCATGTTTTCTACAATTGATTTAAATATTGCCTAAATGCTTAAAGACAGCAGATAAGATGAGAATTATTTAACACATAACGCCGGGTATTTAACCCAGGATTACACCACTAATGTTATTTGCATTTACAAACGAAGGTACATCCATTGGCTTTTTACCGGGCATTTGAATCTCTATTAAACGTAAAATGCCATCACCCGTTAAAACATCAATACCCTGTTTATCACAACGCAACACCTCACCAGGCTGACCAGCACCTGTGCTTTTAGTTTCTTCGATTGCCTTAGCCCGCCAGATACGAAACATCTGAGTTTTACCTTTTACATCGATAGGTGTTTGCGCTACCGGCCACGCATTAAATGCATTTACCTGTAACTGAATTTCTTTCGCTGATTTATTCCAGTCAATCAATGCTTCAGCTTTCTGTAACTTGTGCGCATAGTTTGCCAGTGAGTCATTCTGCTTTTCTGGGACGATGCTTTTATTTATTATCCCGGGTAGCGCTTCCATTAATGCGTCAGCCCCCATAATCGACAATCGATCGTGCAAACTTGAACCTGTATCATCTGGCTCAATATTACAACGCGTCTTAAGTAACATATCACCTGTATCTAAACCCACATCCATTTGCATAATGGTAATACCCGACTCGGTATCACCCGCAAGAATTGCACGCTGAATAGGCGCGGCACCACGCCAGCGAGGCAGTAAAGACGCATGAATATTAATACAACCCAATTTAGGGGCATTAAGAATAACTTCAGGCAGAATAATTCCATACGCAACAACAACCATTAAATCAGCCTTGAGATCAATAAGCGGCTGCTGGTCTGCCTTGTCTTTTAACTTTTCAGGCTGATAAACATCAATACCAAACTCAAGAGCGCAGGCTTTTACTGGACCAGGAGTGAGCTTGCGCCCTCTGCCTGCAGGGCGATCTGGTTGAGTGTAAACGGCAACAACTTCATGCCCAGATTCAATAAGTTTTTTTAAGGGTGCAACAGAAAAATCTGGCGTGCCAGCGAATATAATTTTCAGGGCTGTATCACTCACTACATATCTGCCGTTTTCTGGTGTTTTTCCAGTTTCTTTTTAATACGGTTTCGTTTTAATGGCGACAGGTAATCAACAAATAACTTACCCTCCAGATGATCCAGCTCATGCTGTACACATATGGCCAGCAAATCATCTACATCCATCTTAAACTCTTCACCTTCACGATTTAAAGCCGTGAATTTAATACGTTCAGCACGCTCGACGGTCTCATAGATACCAGGAACCGACAAACAGCCCTCCTCGTGTGTCTCAATACCGTCTTTAACCGTGATAACCGGGTTAATCAGACATAAAGGTTCGTCTTTATCAGGTGATACATCAATGACTACAATACGTTTATGAACATTAATCTGCGTTGCTGCCAGGCCAATACCCGGAGCGGCATACATGGTTTCAAACATATCATCAACCAGTTGTTTTATTTCATCTGTAACCGTTTCGACGGGCTTCGCTTTAGTGCGTAAACGGTCATCAGGAAACTTAAGAATTTCCAACAGGGGCATAACAATCTCTCTTACTATTTTGGGGCCTGCAAAATGACAATAAATAAACTATTGTTAATTACTGGCCAAACTTACTTCATTAATTCAAGTTTATCAGCTAAACTCTTGAAAACCACGGATAAATATGGGGATTCATACCTTGGATATTAAAGCACTCATGCCCAAATATGGACGCTTTGCATTATTAATTACATCATTCGCACTGCTGTCAGCCTGTTCCAGCACTCCTACAGGGCCGGATAATAACGACTTAGCAGTAGAATCGAAAGCATTTCAGCCACAATCAGGTACGATTGAGCCTACTGACGCACCGGTGGCTTCAGATGCCCGTGAAGATCAGGCTTCAAGCACTCAAAGCTACGAACTAGCTGCGAATCATCCCCGTGAGTATATCGTGAAAAAGGGCGACACGCTCTGGGATATTGCCAGTATGTTCTTACAGGACCCCTGGTACTGGCCTGAAATATGGCAGCGTAACCCTCAGGTTCAAAATCCACATCTAATTTACCCCGGTGATATTCTGACTTTAACTTATGTTAATGGGGTTCCAAGAATTCAGGTAGCACGCCCTGCCGAAGGTGAAGATGTTATTCGCCGTGAAAGCACTGATACCGGTGGCCGTAAAGTTGTTAAGTTAACACCCTCAATTCACAGACAAACACTAAATGAAGCCATTCCAAGCATTCCCGCAGACGCCGTACGCCAGTTTTTAACTCGCCCACGTGTAATAACTGAAGAGGAATGGGCTGCGGCACCTTATATCGTGGGCAGTGATGACGCTCACCTGGTGTTAGGTGCAAACAATAAAGTTTATATCAGAGGCGAACTAGATAAAGAACGCAGTCGTTATAGCGTGTTCCGTGAAGGAAACAGACTGGTTGACCCTGACACTGACAAGTTACTAGGTTTTGAAGTAATTTATGCAGGTGAAGTCAGGATTAATAAATATGCCACACCGTCATCAGGCATATTACTGAGAACCTCGCGAGAAGTTCTGGTTGGAGATCGTTTATTACCAACAGATAAGACAGCAATTGATCAGCAATATTTCCCTCGGTTACCTAATGACTACATCGACGCTAAAATCATTTCCTTATTTGATGCTATTTCATCAATTGCAAAATATCAGATTGCCGTTATTAACCGCGGCAGCAATGACGGTTTAGAGATTGGGCACCTCCTGGCAACCTATCAAGCCGGTGGTTACGCACGTGACCGTTTTCTAGATCGAACTAGCCGAGACCGTGGTGATGAGGATAAGCTGGAGATCTTACTACCTGATGAACGTAGCGGTTTAATGATGCTATTCAAAGTGTTTGATGAGGTTAGTTACGGCCTGATACTTAAGTCGACCAGATCGATCAGCAAAATGGATCGGGTCGATAAGCCAAGATAGAACAATTATAACTATATAGTTTCACTCCTATAGCTGGCGGCCTAATGATTAGGCGCCAGCTTTTTTTTGCCTGAAAAACCTGCTTACAAACAGGCGCCGATTTTAATCTCAGAATACAGAAAGATACAGGCTTCATTTGCCTTTCTGAATTCATTACCTATAAACTACTCTTTTTTAAATTTACACTCACGGACACAGTTATGGCTGAAATATCAGAGGATGATTTACATCAGCGGCTTAAACTGGTGCGCTGCTATCTACCACCAACAACGCTTAATCAACTCGTTAGCAACTTCTCCTGCGCAGGTGCTATCTTTGATGCCAGCGCTAGTAAATTAAGTAAAACACAGCTTAATGACTCACAGATAAGCCGAATTAACGAGCTAGATATTACAGAAATTGATCGCGACCTTGCCTGGCTGGAGCGCCCGGATCATGGCATTTTATTTTATGATGACCCGCAATACCCCCAACAACTACTGGAAATAAATGACCCGCCCTATGCGTTGTTTTATATTGGTGATGTCGATTACCTAAATCAGACTCAACTGGCAATGGTCGGTAGTCGTACCCCTACCGCTGCGGGCAGACAGATTGCAGAAAATTTTGCGCAACACCTTTCTGATGCGGGAATTACTATTACAAGTGGTTTAGCTCATGGCATTGATACTGCGTGCCATCTTGGCGCACTCAAAGGACTGGCGGGCAGTGTGGCCGTGGTTGCAAATGGTTTACACACCATTTACCCCAAATCCAATACCAAACTCGCAGAGGTTATTTCGAAAAAAGGTTGCCTGATAAGTGAATCACCGGTTGGTACCGACCCACACAAAGGTTTATTTCCGAAACGAAACCGAATTATAAGCGGCTTAAGTATAGGCACTTTAGTGACTGAGGCGGCTATAAATAGTGGCTCGCTAATCACTACGCGCCACGCAATGGAACAAGGACGTGAAATTTTTGCCATTCCTGGCTCCATCCATAACCCCCTGTCAAAAGGCTGTCATCAGCTAATTAAATCAGGTGCAAAACTGGTAGAAACGGCTGCCGATATACTAGAAGAACTGTTACCACTGGTAAATTCCAGCTCAATTCGCCATACTAGCGCCGCTGAATCTTCTCAAACAAATGCAGAAAAAGCACATGATGAGCTTGATTCCAGCTATCAGACTCTGTTAAAACACATGGAGTATGAACCAGTCGCTATTGACGAACTGGTAGAACGAAGTAATCTAAATGCATCTGAAATAGCCTCCATGCTCTTAATACTAGAGCTACAGGGTCAGGTAGTTTCAGATAATGGGCTGTATTCTCGCACCTTAAACAGTGCGAACTAAAATAGTTAACTAACCTCATACTATTATATATATGAGGGTTTAAGAGAGAACGAATGAAACAAAATGTAGTTGATGTTTTGATGTATCTGTTTGAAAACATTATTACTGATGAAAACCCTGTTCTGCCGGAAAACGAGCATATGTTCGACCGTCTTGAAGAATTGGGCTTTCCACAACACGATATACTACTAGCCTTTGACTGGTTAGAAGACCTGGCAAAAATCCATACAGATTTGCTATCGTCTTCTACCGACAGACCCGTCATCAATTCACACTCTGTGCGAATATACTGTGAGCTGGAAAAAATGCTGCTCGAGCCAGATTGCATCAGCTTTCTGATGCATCTTGAGCAAAATCAGGTTATTTCTGATGTTAGTCGTGAAGTCATTTTAGACCGTGTCACTGCACTGGATGTTGAACTGGAACTAGACCAGCTCAAGTGGATTATTATGATCGTATTATATAGCCAGCCAGGCGAAGAAAATGCTTACGCCTGGATGGAAAACCTGATATTTGATACAAATACTGGTAGCTATTTAAACTAATTTGCTAAAAAACAAACAAAATTAAGAAATATTTACTAAAGTAAAAAATAACATTTAATTAAAAATAACAATAATCATGAGTATTACATGAGTAACAGCCTGCTAATTGTAGAGTCACCAGCAAAATCTAAAACAATAAAAAAATATCTGGGCAAGGATTTCCATGTGCTGGCATCTTATGGACATGTGCGTGATTTAATCCCTAAAACGGGCGCTATTGACCCGGATGATCACTTCAGCATGAAGTATCAACTCATTGAAAAAAATGAGAAACATGTAGATGCCATCAAAAAAGCTCTAAAGAAAGCAGACACTCTCTATCTCGCGACCGACCTCGATCGCGAGGGAGAAGCCATTTCATGGCACCTATACGAATTACTCAAAGAAGACGGTTTACTAGAAAATAAAACCGTTCACCGCATTGCCTTTAATGAAATAACCAAACGTGCGTTGAAAGAAGCAGTAGATAACCCACGTGAGCTATCTATGCCAATGGTTAACGCTCAACAGGCTAGACGTGCTTTAGATTACCTGGTTGGTTTTAATCTTTCTCCATTGTTGTGGAAAAAAATACAACGCGGTTTATCTGCAGGGCGAGTACAAAGCCCCGCTCTACGCATGATTGTAAGCCGTGAAGAAGAAATAGAAGCTTTTGATTCTAAAGAATACTGGACCATTTTAGCTGATACAGAAAAAGACAATAAAAAGTTTTCAAGTAAACTGCGTATTTATAACAATGAGAAAGTCTCTCAATTTACTATTAATAATACAGAACTTGCTGAAGCTGCACAGAAATCATTAAACAGTGCTGCTAATGGCAAACTAACTGTTTCTAAAATAACCAAGAAACAAACAAAACGAAATCCATCACCCCCTTTTACAACATCTACCTTACAGCAGGAAGCCTCCAGAAAACTGGGGTTTTCAGCACAACGCACCATGCGTACTGCTCAGCAGTTGTACGAAGGTATTGATATAGGCGATGGTGAAACAGTTGGTTTAATTAGTTATATGCGTACCGACTCGCTAATGCTATCTCAGGATGCATTAGATGAATTACGTGATTTAATTTCAAAGCGTTATGGCAAAGAAAACTTGCCAGATGAAGCCCGTGTATTTAAAAATAAATCTAAAAATGCACAGGAAGCTCACGAAGCGATTCGCCCAACATCAGCAAATCACATTCCCGATAAAATAAAAAGCGCATTAAAACCAGATCAATTCAAACTATATGAACTCATCTGGAAACGTACCGTTGCTTGCCAGATGGTACAAGCGACATTAGATACGGTTGCGGTTGATTTAAACTGTGGTGATGCCAATCAATTCCGTGCAAATGGCTCCACTATTAAACACCCTGGTTTTATGGCCGTTTATATGGAAGGTCAGGATGATGCCGAATCAGAAAACGATTCAGAAAATGACTCGGGGACTGACGATAAGAAAAAGAATGACGATGAAAAATTCTTACCCTCTCTAGAAGAAGGTGAAGAATTAAAACTATTAGACGTTATTACTAATCAACACTTTACCAAACCACCACCAAGATATACCGAAGCAAGCCTGGTAAAGGCATTAGAAGAATACGGCATTGGTCGACCTTCTACCTATGCAAATATAATTTCGACACTGGTGTTTCGTGAATATGTAGAAAACGAAAATCGTCGTTTTACCCCTACAGACATGGGTAGAATTGTTAATCAATTCTTAACTCAATATTTTGAAACCTATGTGGACTACGATTTCACCGCACGCCTTGAGGATGAGCTCGATGCGATTTCTCGTGGCGAAAGTGAATGGCTACCACTCATGGAGAATTTCTGGACGCCTTTCATTAAGAAAGTAGAAGACATAGATGAAAATGTCAGCCGTGCAGATGTTGCCCAAAGCCGTGATGTAGGTATAGATAAAGAAAGTGGTAAACCGATTACGGTTCGCATGGGCCCTTACGGTTCATTCGCACAAATTGGTGATAAAGATGACGAAGAGAAACCACGCTTTGCCAGCCTTAAACCCGGCCAGAAAATGGCCGACATCACCATGGACAATGTTTACGATTTATTTGTATTACCCAGAGTTCTGGGTGAAACAGATGAAGGCGAGGAAGTAAGCAGCAACGTAGGTCGTTTTGGCCCTTACGTTAAATTCGGCAAGTTCTTCGTATCTATTCGTAAAGAATTCCAGGAAAAAGGTATAGACCCTTACAATATCGACTTTGAAACAGCCATGATATTGGTAAGAGAGAAAAAAGAATTTGAAGCTAATAAATACATTAAAACATTTGATGATTCAGAAATTCAGGTTCTTAATGGTCGTTATGGCCCATACATTACCGATGGTAATAAAAACGCCAAAATACCAAAAGACAAAGAACCTGCCAGCTTAACCCTGAAAGAATGTGAAGAGCTCATTAAAGCGGCGCCGGAACGCAAAGGCAAAAAGAAAAAAGCAGCCAAGAAGAAGGTCGCTAAAAAGAAAGTTGCGAAGAAAAAAGTAGCTAAAAAGAAAACGGTTAAGAAAAAAGCGGCAAAGAAAAAAACAGTGAAAAAGAAACCGGTAGAGAAAAAAGATTAAATGTTAGCGTCTTTGTGCGCTAACATTTTTAATTAAGCTAAATACAACACATCCGACCACATGTCAGAAAACCATCAAATTCAACAAGCAGCAAAAATCATTCAAAGTGGCGGTGTCATTTCCTACCCCACTGAATCGGTTTTTGGTTTGGGCTGTGATCCATTAAATGAAGCGGCCGTAAACCGAATTCTTCATCTTAAAAATAGATCCGTTGAAAAGGGCCTGATTATTGTAGCAGGCGACCTGAAACAACTCGAACCTTATATAGAAATATCTACCAAAGAACAACAGAAAATATTAAATGAAAAAACAAACACTACCTGGTTAGTAAAGAAATCACCACTCACTCCAAACTGGGTCAGTGGAAAACATAAAAAAATAGCTATTCGCGTTTCAAAACACCCGCTTATAATAAATTTATGCCAGCTCATTAACCAGCCTTTAATATCAACAAGCGCCAACCCATCTGGCTTAGATCCTGCAACCACGAGCCAGCAAAGCAATCATTATTTTTCTAATAATATTGATTTATATATTGATTATCAAAGCGAACGAACCGGCCAGCCCACTCAAATAAAAGACCTGACGACAGGCGATATTATAAGAAAATAATACTTATGCCTAAAAATTAAAGTTCGGTTAAAAACTCATGCGACTCACATTCACTTTGCTAGTTGTAAGCACGCTAGCTCTCCAAGGAAAATAAAATGGATTCAGATACTATTGAATTCTATCTCTATTCTACAATTTCGCTTTCATGCCTGTATTTAGCTACAATCACCTGTTATAAATATTTTATTGCCAGGTATTGGGATGAGTCACTTGCTGAAATAACAGATATTAGTGTACTAAATGAAACAGAAGGACATTACTTGTTTGGCGGAAAAGACAAAGAAGTCAAATCACTAAACATACAGTACACTTACTCAATATCAGAAAAGACATACAAAGGAAACAAAGTTTCTCCAATTGATGACCTGCCATTTTTCAGCAACTTTGAACCTAAAAAATATATTGAATACAATAACCTCTTAGCGAGCGGAAACAAGCTACACATATACACCCACCCAAAAAACAAAGAGAACTCTTTAATTATTAGAGAAATAAATACCTCAAAAATCACCAGCTTACTAATAATCAGTATTGTTTTTTTCTTACTTTCTTTAAACAAACTAAATGTAATTGACAGTTTTTCATTATATTCCTATCTGTTATTCTTTGTATTATTAGTTCCCAGTATAACTATCGAGCGATTAGCATTTAGAAAAAACATGTCATACGAAATAGTCTCTAATGATTTAAAGAGGTCGAAGTAAATCAAAAAGTATTGACATCTGAATATGGTAAAACTGCGCTTAAGCTAACTATGCCTGAGAGCTTGACTGCGACCCTGGTTGACCGAATACAGCAACCAGGCATTATTATAAAACGCCTGTTTTCACTTAATACCTCTCTTTCAACATACCCTCAGGCAGCATGGTGTAAAGTTAGTTGGTGCAAGAGCACAATATTATGTAGTATTAGAATAATTGTGCTCTACACCAATATACAGACCCAAAGAGGTCTATTATAAAACAGTTAAATTTACAGAAGAATTATGGGCTCCATAAAGTTTAAATATCAACCTAATCTTTTACAGTTATTCATTTGGATAAAACGCCGATGAAACACTGCAAATTTTTTATTATTACAGCTGCCTCTCTCATATTGTTTCCTTTAGTGCTGTTTGCTAATGAATCTTCATCAAATGTAACAGCTAATACAAGTTCTGAATTTAATATTGAATCAGTCTTTACGCCTGAAGAGCTTAAATGGCTAGAGAAGAAGCAGGCACTTACTTATGTTTATGATCCAGACTGGGCTCCATTTGAATGGAAAAGTGATCAAAACAAACACACCGGCATTATCGCTGACATTCTAAGTCTTATTAATAAGAAGGCAGGACTAGAATTAACACCTGTCAACACTGATACATGGGAAGAATCAGTTGAGCTAGTTAAAAGCGGAAAAGTTGATATGTTCAGTGCTATTACACAAAATAGCGCTAGAGAAGACTACCTTAACTTTACCTCTAAGAACATTTACTCATATCCTGCTGTATTTATAACTAATTTTGATGATAAAACAGTTTATCTACATATTGAAAAAGATTTTAAAGACAAAAAGATTGGCGTAATTAGAGGTAGTGGTTTAGGTCAATATATCAAAAACAAGCACCCCGATCTTGAATACGTAGACCTTCCTTCAACGCATGATGGCTTTTCTTCTATTCGAAATAATAAGATTGATATATTTGCAATCAATACAGTTACCGCCAAATATTTTATAGAAAAGAAGGGATTTTCTGATATAAAAATAGCACTTAAACTTGATTACATCTATCACCTCAAAATTGCCATTCGAAAAAATTTACCTGGTGAAATTTTATCTATTCTTGATAAATCACTTAGTAACATTAGAGAAGAAGAGTTAAATGATATTTTTAACAAATGGACAGAGATTCCTGTTGAACAGAAAACTGACTGGAAACTACTATTTCGATTAACTGGCGTTTTATTTATCTTAATTTTGCTCCTATATGAATTCAAACGGTTACAAATTTCTAAAAAGCTTAAACAAAAAGTACATGAACTCGATATTGCACTAGAGCAAACACAACAAGCCAATAATGCTAAAAGCCTATTCCTGGCAAATGTCAGCCATGAAATCCGTACACCAATGAATGGTGTGCTTGGGATGATACAGATTTTGCGTAACACAGCTCTCAACGAAGAACAAAAACTCTATATAGAAACCCTCGACAGCTCTAGTAATCTCCTGTTGTTACTCATTGATGACTTACTTGATTTATCTAAAATCGAATCAGGTAAACTAGTTCTGGATATTGAACCTTTTGACACCTTTACCTGGATTACGGATATACAGAACCTTATCGAGCCGCTTTTTGAAAACAAAAATACCACTTTTACTACTGAGATAAGTAAAGACATACCTGCACACTTAGAAGGCGATGTTGCACGACTTCTGCAGATAGTCGTCAACCTGCTTAGTAACGCAGCAAAATGCACACACAATGGTGAAGTTAAATTAACTATTGGTGGTCAATTAATTAACAGCAACCAATTTGACCTACGCTTCACTATTAAAGATACAGGTATCGGCATAGCAGAAGATAAGTTACAGTATATTTTTGAAGCTTTTAATCAACTAGAAACAGACCGCACTATCAATAATGGCGTTGGTCTGGGCCTCGCCATTTGCAAACGTCTAACCGATATTATGGATGGCAGCCTACAGGTAACTTCCAGGTTAGGTAAAGGTAGTTGTTTTACTTTTTCTGCGATACTACCCGTAGCAAAAGAAAACTTTATCTTAGAAGGTACAGATGAAAAACTTATACATAAACACGAACTGTCTATATTACTGGTTGACGATGACTCTATTAATCGTTTTGCAGCGCGCACATTACTAGAACAGGCAGGCCAGAAAGTAGTAGAGGCGGAAAACGGGGCAATTGCCGTTGAAAAAACAAAAGATCAATTTTTCGATGTGATATTAATGGATATACACATGCCTGTAATGGATGGTGTTTCAGCCACCCGGGCAATTCGAGAAGGTAGCACAAAAGCAAAACTAGTGCCGATTATAGGGTTAACGGCGAGTGTAATGAAAGATGAAAAAAAACGTTATCTTAAAGCTGGAATGAATGCCGTAGAAGCGAAACCCATAGTCATTAAAAAACTAATGAAAACCATTCAAAAATCATTGTGAAATATACAACCAAAGCATTTAAATACCTGCTTTCCTTATGCCCCCGACAACCAAAGGGGTCGGGGCAGTGATTATTCAGTCACCATTTTTTAATCTGAATAACAGTTTTGAGCTTATTCATTAAATCTTTTATAACGTTTTATCTGTTCCAACGGGATGAATCACCGATTTCCAATAACTCCTGCCTAATCCAGCTTTCAACTTTGTCTTTTACTTCTGAAGGATCCATTTTACTTGCATTAAATGATTCACCAATCGATACCGTAATCGTGCCCGGGTATTTAATAAAACTATGCTTTGGCCAAAACTCACCTGCATTATGTGCAATGGGCATTACCGGGTGTGTAATTCTCGAAGCGAAAATAAACGCACCCATTTTATATTTACTTTCTACACCTGGTGATATACGCGTCCCTTCAGGAAACACAACGACCCATCGCCCCTGTTTTAATTTTTTTTCACCCTGCTCAACAATTTGATCTATAGCTTTTTTTCCAGCACTTCTGTCTATTGCAATTGGACTCATTAAAGCAAGACCCCAACCAAAAATAGGCACACGAAATAATTCTTTTTTCATAACCCAAAGCTGATTAGGTAAAAAATGCTGAAACGACATAGTTTCCCATGTTGATTGATGGTTAGATATTACAAGACTCGCCTTGTCTGGAATATTCTCTTTGCCTTTTATTTCATAATTTAAATTACAGAACCAGCGTAGAAAATGCATATTCATTTTTGCCCAGCTAGATCCAATAGCATAACGTTGGTTAACAGGCAGCCAGAAAAAAACGAGCACTAAACTTACCACAAGCACCATGCTTACAAAATGAAATAACCAGAATATTGTTGAACGAATATAAAGCTCAAATTTGGAAAACTCTTTACTCACTAAACTTCCTTAAAAATAACATTTATAACTCTTGAATGCTTTTGCTGGAAACTAAATATTACATATTCATTAGTTAACCTGCAAAATGTATCTAGAATAAATTTATTATGACTGCAGCCTGGATAGATCAGCCGCTTTTATAAATAAACTATGCAGCTGATTTAATAATGCAATTCGATTATTTTTAAGCGACTCATCATCTGCCATAACCATGACCTGGTCAAAAAATGCATCTATAGTGTCACGCATGCCTGCCAGCTCCTTTAAAGCTTCAGAATAATGACCTGCAGTCAGTTTAGGATTAACCGCCTCAGACATTTTTTGCAGTAAATTATTTAGATTTTTTTCAGCCGCTTCATGTAGTAAATTCAAATCAACTAAATTCGGCAGCTTACCTTCTACTTTCTTTAAAATATTACCTATGCGTTTGTTTGCTGCGGCCAGGCTTTCTGCTTCATCCAGCTTTCTAAATTCATTAACTGCATGCATTCTTTTATCAAAGTCTAACGGTCGTGTCGGTCTTAATGCGATAACCGCATCATACACATCAACACTCATTCCCTGGCTTGTGTAATAAACCTTTAAACGCTCGAGCATAAAGTTAATTACATCATCAATCGCTTTCTCGCCATCTACCTGATCAGCATATGCTTTAGCTGCATAAGAAAGCATTACATTCAAATCTAAGTCAAGATCACATTCAATAAGTATACGTAACGAACCTAATGCTGCTCGACGCAGTGCAAACGGATCTTTTTCACCCGTTGGCTTCTGACCAATTGCAAATATACCTAATAAGGTATCCAGCTTATCGGCCAATGAAACAATTTGCCCTGTTTTACCTTTAGGTAAATTATCACCAGCAAAACGCGGCATGTATTGTTCATCTAATGCATCCGCTATTTCCGCAGGTTCACCATCATTAATAGCATAATAACGTCCCATTATGCCCTGCAGATCTGAAAACTCACAGACCATCTCGGTCATCAAATCACACTTACTTAATAAACCGGCGCGTTTTGCATACTCTGTGTTCTCATTTAAATCTTTTGCTATCGATTCTGCGATACTAGCTACACGACGTGACTTATCACCTACTGAACCTAACTTGTTCTGAAATACGACTTTATTTAAAGATTCAATATGCTCTTCCAGTGTCTTCTTATTATCCTGTTCCCAGAAAAATTTAGCATCACCCAGGCGCGGCCTGATTACTCGCTCATTGCCATCTTTAACTTTTGCGGGATCTTTGCTTTCAATATTACTGATGGTAATAAAATGAGGAAGTAAATTACCTTTAGCATCAACGACTGGAAAATACTTTTGATGATCCTGCATTGATGAAATCAAACTTTCTGCCGGCACTTCTAAAAACTCTTTATCAAAGTCACCTGACACTGCCACTGGCCATTCAACTAAATTAGTTACTTCCTGTAACAAATCATCATCAATCAATGCTTTACCACCGAGTTTTTTCGCAGCCATTTCTGCCTGCTTTTTCACGCAGCTTAAACGCTCATTACGATCGACCATAACAAAACCGGGGGATTCTAATCGAGCAAGATAATCCCCAGGAGATTGTAAATTAATTATCTCAGGATGATGGAATCGATGCCCCCGTGACTCACGCCCGGTTTTAACGCCCATTATCTCAGCATCAATTACATCACTGCCGAATAACATAACAATCCAGTGAACAGGGCGCACAAATTCTGCACTGCTATCACCCCAACGCATACGTTTTGGTATAGGTAATTTAGCTAAAGAGTGATCGACTATAGCTGGAATTAAATCTGCGGTTGGTTTGCCTTTTTCTTCAATACGAAAAACTAAACGCTCACCTTTTTCGGTATCAGTTGTTGCTAATTCAGAAACCTCTACTCCACAACCGCGGGCAAAACCCTGCGCTGCTTTTGTAGCGTTTCCATCTTTATCGTAAGCCGCTTTTACATTAGGGCCTAACTTTTCTATATCACGATCAGCCTGCGCTTCATCTACCGTATTAATCATGACAGCCAGGCGACGAGGCGCTGCATAGGCAGTTATTTTTTCAAAACCAACACCGGCTTCTTTTAAACCCGCTTCTATTCCAGATAGAAATGCATCGGATAATTTATTCAATGCTTTGGGTGGTAATTCTTCTGTGCCTATTTCGACTAATAAATCACGCTTATCAATAACCTGGCTCATTATTTTTCTCCCCCTGTTGTCGACTTACCTATAGGGAAACCTAAAGCTTCACGGGCTTCGTAATATGTATTAGCAACTGCACGGGATAATGTGCGAACACGTAATATAAATCGTTGACGCTCTGTAACAGAAATAGCATGACGCGCATCAAGCAGATTGAATGTATGGGATGCTTTTAAAACTTGCTCATAGGCAGGTAGTGGCAAACCGGCTTCAATTAAACGTGCACTTTCTTTTTCACAGGTATCAAACCAGGCAAATAGTGAATCTGTATCGGCATGCTCAAAATTATAATGGGATTGTTCAACTTCATTTTGATGAAAAACATCACCGTAAGTAACAATGCCCTGTGGACCTTTTGTCCAGACTAAATCAAATATACTTTTTACATTTTGAATATACATCGCAAGACGTTCCAGGCCGTAAGTAATTTCTCCGGTTACAGGACGGCACTCGATCCCGCCCACCTGCTGGAAGTAGGTAAACTGTGTTACCTCCATTCCATTTAACCAGACTTCCCAGCCTAATCCCCAGGCACCCAATGTGGGTGATTCCCAGTTATCTTCAACAAAACGAATATCATGCTCAAGGGGGTCAAAACCCAGCATTTTTAACGAATCCAGGTATAACTCCTGAATATTATCGGGGTTTGGTTTTAGTGCTACCTGAAACTGATAGTAATGCTGTAAACGATTTGGGTTTTCGCCAAAACGCCCATCTGTTGGTCGACGACAAGGTTGAACATAGGCCGCACGCCATGGCTCAGGTCCAATTGAACGCAGGAACGTGGCAGGATGAAATGTGCCTGCACCCACTTCCATATCAAGTGGTTGAATGATAGCGCAACCCTGCGCTGCCCAGTAATCCTGAAGAGCGCTGATAAGGCCCTGAAATGTCGATACGTCGTGTGCCATTTAGATATTTTCTATTTTATTTACAAGCCCGCTAGTATACCGAATTAGCGCTAAAATGACCTGTAACTTTTTATTAAACCCAATTTATATCATTCTTCATAATTTCCACTAAACCGAACTACTAATTCTTCAGTCAATAACCGATAATATGCGACCAATTTAAAAACTGATATTTCATGCCTGATACTAAAATCACCCTACCCATTCTTGCCGACTGGTTAAATGAAGCTACACGCCCCGCAAACACACTGAAACTGGATCAACTAGTTGGCTTTCTATTTGCCATTTGCTGCACACCGGGCAAACTTAAACACAGTGACTGGTTACCCGCGGTCTTTTCAGACCAGCTTCAACTTGTTAAAGAAAGCGATTACATTGATGCCATTATTGAATTACAACAGTATATTTCCCGTGATATCGATGATTTCATGGTCGGTTTGCCCAAAACCTGTCAATTGACTGAACCGTTTGAGTCCAATTTCAGTGAGAATGCACTGCATCAGTGGAGCAAGGGTTTTGAATTAGGCTTAACCTTAACTGAACATTTCTGGGATGACTGCAAAGAACAGGCACGGCCTCAATCATACTGGATGATGCTGAGTTTCTTCTCTAATCTGCATAACGCACAACAAATCACCGCTAAATTTCAGAATGGCGCTTTGCCTATAGAGGCGGTTACCCGACATATTTACAGTGAATTTAATAAACTTATGCAGGATTACGCTGATCTTGCTAAAAAATACAGACAGGAATCTCAACCAGCAAGAATCAATATCACTTCTAATTCCGCAAAGAACTCCGCCGGCATCCCCATTATGAACAACACAAATCCGGGACAGGATGCCAGCCAGCTTATTCAGCAAGCATGGGCGACTGATGACCCGATAGAAAAAGTACAACTGGCCCATCAGGCCCTTGAGCAGGATCCTGACAATATCAACGCCCTAATGTTACTGGCTCAATGGGAAGCAGCTAACTCTGCCGAACGCCGAGACTTACTAATACGCGCAGTGGCAGGGTGTGAGCGTGTTCTGGGCAATGAGTTCTTTGAAAAGAACAAAGGCCGCTTCTGGTTGATTCGTGAAACTCGTACGTTCATGGAGGCACTCACCAATCTGGCAAGCAGTTATGCCCTTTTGAATGATTTTGATCAAGCTATAAGCTGTTATGAACGCGCTATCAACCTTAATCCTGCCGATAACCAGTTCAACCGTTATCCATTGAGTAATTGTTATATTCAAAATAAACAATTCGATAAAGCACGACAACTTGCACAGCAGTTTCAGCATGATAGCGGGGCTTTTTTCCTGTTTGACCAGGCTTTAATATCATTCATCGAGTCTGATGATAAGAACAGCACACTCCTCAAAAAACAGGCATTAACCTGTAATAAATATGTGCCTAAGTTATTGTCAGGTAAAATAAAAATGCCAAAACGTATGCCCGAGAGATTAAGTTCTGGCGACAAGGATGAAGCGGTTTTATATGCCGCACAAAACACGGAGTTATGGCGCTCAGTACCCGGATCGATTCCGTGGTTGATGAAGAAATAAGCATTTACTGATAAAATAACCCATTCTGTTTCATATTTAGCCAGGTTCCCCCCATGTCTCAACAACGCAAAGCTGTCGCCCTTATTTCTGGTGGCCTCGATTCATTACTCGCTGCACGTGTCATGCTTGAGCAAGGCATACATGTAGAGGGTATAAATTTCTTTACCGGTTTTTGCGTTGAAGGCCATACCCACGCTATTCGCAAACAGGACAAGTCTAAACCCAAACGAAACAACGCTTTATGGTCTGCGGAACAGCTTGGCATTAAATTACACATCATTGATATTGTAGAAGAGTACAAAGACGTACTCATCAACCCTAAACACGGTTATGGCAAAAACATGAACCCTTGCCTGGACTGTAAGATATTTATGGTCAACAAGGCTAAACAATGGGCTGAAGAAAACGGTTTCGATTTCATTATTACCGGCGAGGTTGTCGGTCAGCGCCCCATGTCTCAGCGTAAAGACACCATGCCAGTTGTTTCTCGTGAATCCGGCGCAGAAGACAGACTACTGCGCCCCCTATGTGCACAGAACCTACCCGAGACTCTACCTGAAAAAGAAGGCTGGGTTAAACGTGACGAATTATTCGGCTTCTCCGGACGTAACCGTAAACCACAAATGGAACTTGCCAAAAAATACGGTTTTGAAGATTATGCAAAACCAGCCGGTGGCTGCTGCTTTTTAACGGATGAAAGTTACTCGGCAAAATTAGTCGACCTATGGGATGCCCGAGGTACTCGTGAATATGAAATGGACGATATTATGTTACTAAAGGTGGGTCGCCATATTCGCCCGGCACCTCACTACAAATTAATTATCGGTCGTGAAGACGGTGAGAATAAATTCCTGCAGGGTTATAAAAATAATTTCATTACTTTTAAAACCATGGACTGCCCTGGCCCTTTAACATTACTCGATGGTGTCGCTTCCGACAAAGACCTTGAGCTTGCTGCACAAATTTCAGCGCGTTTTTCTCAGGGCAGAGATAAAGACAGTGTAACAATTGAAGCACGTCGCACGAATGGTGATACAACAACATTAGTTGTAAAACCTATGCCGGCTTCAGAAGTAAACCCTGAGTGGTATGTGTAATGCCGCACTTTGAACTAAATGCCCGTAGAATGTTTTGCCCCATGCCTGTGATTCGTACTCAGGACAAAATCAAAGAACTCAATATTGGTGATACACTTGAAGTAGCCTCAACTGATCCGGGCGCTTTAAATGACATACCGGCATGGTGCCGTATTAACGGTCATAAAGTAATTGAAACTCGTCACGATGATGACGAAGTTTTTGTTTTAATTGAAGTCTGTGATTCCTGAAAAATCAACAACTAATCTCTACCGCACACCCTTAGCAAAGACATTTATTAACAATACTAATTTCACGCGTATTGTGTGCGTGGCTCATAAGTTGTCTCTTTGTGTTTGTACTGCACAACCACATTATGCTTTAACTCACCAGCATTACTATTGTACCATTGCGAACATGCATCTAAGGCTTCATTAACCGATCTAAAGTATGACAACACATGCCCTGTTTCAGTCATTAACACAACGGTATTTTCACTCCATTCACGTATGCAAAATTTCATCTCTTCACCTTTTAATATCAATTTAATAATGATATTTTCCATCCAGTATTTGACAGAAATGTTACAGAATGATGACTAAGTAGTTAAGTTTACAATTAAATATAGATCTGCCTTTTTTCACGATATTTATAAATCATTAAATATACAACACTTAACAGTGCTATTAACAACAAAGGCAGAACCCCCATATTAACACTGCGCCAGCCAAAATTATATTGTAAATAACCAGCCGACAGAGACGCAAAAGCAACCACACTAAATATTATAAAATCATTTAACGCCTGCACTTTGAAACGCTCTGCACGATGATATGCCTGTGTTAACAAACTCGTTGCACCGACAAACATAAAATTCCAGCTTAATCCCAGTAACACAAGCGCAATCCAAAAATGAAATATTGTTGTTCCGGCTAAATTAAATACCACACAAGCGAAGCCTAACAATACACCCGCTAACATAACTTTTAATTCGCCTATTTTTCTTATAATAAAACCCGTAACAAAAGAAGGAGCAAACATTGCCAGAACATGCCATTGAATTACAAACGATGTATCAGAAAAACCATGATTATGGTGATTCATTGCCAGTGGTGTTGCCGTCATTACAAAACTCATCACACCATAACCTAACATTCCACAAATAATGGCAACGATACAAACAGGTTGTTTTATAATTTCTAACAAAGGCCTTTGAGCTTCTTTTTTCTCTTCACTGCGTTCTTCAACCGGTAATTTTAAAAACGTTATTGCGACTACGGAAAAAAAATACAAAACAATAAGCGAAGCATAACTACCGGCAAAAGCCATACCCTGAAAACTATCACGAGTATAATTAGCCAGATTAGGACCAATTATTGCGGCGACCACCCCACCCGCCATTACAAAAGATATGGCGCGGCTTTTATAATCTATATCTACTGAATCGGCTGCTGTAAAACGATAATAGTTTGCAAAACTATTAAACACCCCTATTAATGACACACCACCTACAAACCACCAGAATTCATGTTGTATAATTGCCAAAGTCGAAACTACTGCACCAATCAAACCAAATATAAACGCAAACATGAAACTGGCTTTACGACCAATTTTATTCATCAACATTGCTGCGGGTATACTGGTTAGCATCACCGCAATAAACTGTGCAGCTAATGGTAATGTTGATAATGACTTATCTTCTGCCAGTTCAAGACCAACAAGTGCCGCTGATGCAACCATTAACGACGCCCCACTCATGGACATGGCCTGACAAAAGGCCAGTATTGGGACGTTACGGGTAAATGAGCTCATATATTATCTAACAGCACTTAAAGCTTTAAGGGGAGTCTTATTTTTTCACCATGTTATCAACCTTACCTACAGCACAACTCACAAATGACTTGGCTTTGGCTTTAGCTGCGGCTATTCCTTCAGTTGTTCCTGTTTCCGGATACCCCATTTTAAGTAAGGCAGCACTATAATCATCTCGAGCATCATCCCTGGAATCTATAATGACAAGCCCTTGCTCAATATCTACGTCAACAGCCTCAACTCGACTGTCATTTAGAATATTTTTCTTAATCGTACCCGCACAGCCACCACATTTTATATTTTCTACCTGAATTTCTATCTTCATAAATATTTTCACCTCAACTTAATATAATTAATTATACCTGCATTTATTTATACTGGTGACTTGCATGCTATCTCACAAGACAGGACAATAGCGCATTATTAATTTTTAGACATTGTCAGACTGTGGAATTAGATACAAACCAACGAAAAAGAGCAATGGACAAGGCCACCTGGTGGGGGCTTATTGTCAATTTGTTATTATCTATAGGTAAGCTCGTATTTGGCTTTATTGGTCATTCACAAGCTTTAATCGCTGATGGGCTGCACTCATTATCCGATCTGGTCTCAGATGGCATGGTATTGCTGGCGACTCATCATTCAAATGTTGATGCAGACGAGGACCACCCATACGGCCATGCTCGCTATGAAACCTTTGCTACTATTACACTGGCTGTATTACTCACAGCAGTGGGCATAGGCATAGGTGTAGATGCTGTAAACAGACTAATCGACTATCAAAATATCGCCACTCCTACGCAGATCACACTGGTCATTGCAGGTCTATCTGTTTTGAGCAAGGAGGTGCTCTATCAGTACACCATGATAGTTGCTCGTCGAGTAAAATCTAAACTACTAGAAGCTAATGCGTGGCATCATCGTAGTGATGCCATATCATCTATTGTTGTATTTGTGGGTATCGCTGGCGCTATCTGGGGTTACCCTCTGCTTGATTCCGTTGCTGCAATCATTGTTGCTTTCATGGTTTGCAAAATCGGCTGGGATCTGGGGCATCAGAGTTTTCAGGAATTAGTTGATACAGGTCTTGAGCCTGAAACATTACAGTCAATGGAAGCCACCATACTCTCGGTTGACGGTGTTAAACAGATGCATATGTTACGCACACGAAGAATGGGGCACAGCGCACTAGCCGATGTACATATTCTCGTTTCACCAAAAATCAGCGTTTCTGAGGGGCATCAGATATCTGAAGCGGTTGAAATAGCGCTAACTGGACAGTTCGACGAAGTTAATGACGTTACTGTACATATCGACCCGGAAGATGATGAGCACACAGAAAATAGCTGCAAGCATTTACCTCTTAGAGCCGATATTCTAGGCAGTTTAGCTGAATACTGGCAGGAAATACCTGAAACACAGCAGTTACTGGACACCACTCTGCACTATCTAGATGGCACAGTTGATATAGAACTGGTGTTGCCTTTAAAAATAATTCAATCGGAAAGCAAACCTGAACAGTTAAGAGAGAAAATCGAAAAAGCGACTAAAAGACTAAATTGCATAGGTACAGTCGCTATTTTATATAGATGAGCACCATTGAGGTGCATGATTCGACTGATTGCACCATAATAAAGCATAACGGTCGGTTATTTAGTTTAATATCCCCCTACGAATAGGTTTTACATGTGGCATATTTTGTGCAAAATAGTCCGCTGAGCTTTGTGACATAAGAGACCTGTCGCATTTAGGTACTGCTAGCCCTCATTTAAGAGTTGCAGCACTTAAATCCGACAAGTTTCAGATTCACATTTTTATACTGACCAATTTATGGTCAAACATTTTTTAGATAAATATTTGGAGACAACCACATGTCAGATATGACAGCTAGTGACGTACTAAAAATGGTGGAAGACAATGATGTAAAATTCATTGATTTTCGTTTCACTGATCCACGCGGAAAAGAACAGCACGTTTCTGTTCCTTCTCATACGCTAGAAGCAGACACTTTCGAAGAAGGCAAAATGTTCGATGGCTCTTCAATTGAAGGCTGGAAGGGCATTAACGAATCAGACATGATCATGATGCCTGATCCATCAACAGCGGTTATGGACCCTTTCTGCGAAGAAGCAACTATGAACATTAGTTGTGACATTATTGAGCCTGCAACAATGCAAGGTTATGAGCGTGACCCACGTTCTATCGCTAAGCGCGCTGAAGAGTACTTAAAATCTACAGGTATTGCAGACGCTGCATTCTTCGGTCCTGAAAATGAGTTCTTCGTATTCGATTCAGTTAGCTGGAAAGATGAAATGGGCGAATGCAGCTACCAAATCGGTTCTGAAGAAGCGTCATGGAGCTCAGGCAACCAGACTGAGTCTGGTAACTTAGGTCACCGCCCTACTGTTAAAGGTGGTTATTTCCCAGTTCCTCCAGTTGATTCACTACAGGATTTACGTTCTGCCATGTGTTTAGTAATGGAAGACATGGGCGTTCCTACTGAAGTTCATCACCACGAAGTGGCAACGGCTGGTCAGTGTGAAATCGGCACCGTATTTAACACTCTTGTTAAGAAAGCAGATGAAGTTCAGAAAACTAAATACGCTATTCATAATGTAGCTCACGCTTACGGCAAAACAGCGACATTTATGCCTAAGCCATTAGTTGGCGACAACGGTAACGGTATGCACGTACATATGTCTTTAGCGAAAGACGGCACTAACCTATTTACAGGTGATTTATACGGCGGCCTTTCTGAAACTGCATTGTTCTACATTGGTGGTATCATCAAGCACGCTCAAGCGCTAAATGCTTTCGCTAATGCTTCAACTAATTCTTACAAGCGTTTAGTTCCTGGTTTTGAAGCACCTGTTATGTTGGCTTACTCTGCTCGTAACCGTTCAGCTTCTATCCGTATTCCTTTCGTTACCAACCCTAAGGGTCGTCGTATCGAAGTTCGTTTTGGCGATAACACAGCTAACCCTTACCTTTGCTTCGCAGCATTCCTAATGGCTGGCCTTGACGGAATTGAAAACAAGATTCACCCTGGCGATGCTATGGACAAGAACTTGTACGATCTTCCTCCAGAAGAAGAAGCAGCAATTCCACAAGTTGCTCACTCTTTTGATCAGGCACTAGCAGCTCTTGATGCTGACCGTACATTCTTAACTAAAGGCGGTGTATTCACTGATGACCAGATTGATGGTTACCTTGAGCTTAAGAACGAAGAAGTACAGCGTTTACGTCAGGCAACTCACCCAGTTGAGTTTGACATGTACTACTCTCTATAATAAGTTTTAAAATTTATTGAGAATAAAAAAGCCCCGATTTCGGGGCTTTTTTTTACTCTATATTATTCAAAATTTACTCATCTAGTAAATTTCGAATTCGTTTCAGTAAATCTTTCGAGTTATATGGCTTTTGGAGAATGTTTTTTTGTAGACTGGTGTTTGCATATTCAAGGTGCCTATTATCTGTAAACCCACTGGCTAATTGAATTTTTACCTCAGGATATACCTCCTGTACGATAACGGCTAATTGAAAGCCATCTACTTCAGGCATAACAACATCAGACAACATCAAATCAACGTGCTCTGTTTTAAGAATCTCCAAAGCCTGTTCAGCATTTTCTGCTGTTAATATTTTATAGTTATGTGAACTTAATATTTCACTACTTAATTCAAGTAATGACAATTCATCATCTACGATTAAAATGGTCTCATGACCCGACGCTTCTTTTATATCATTTTTTTCTTTTGATATTACCTGATGACCTGCCTGCAGATAACGCGGAAGGTATATTACAAATTGTGTTCCCTCCCCTAATTCAGAATAAACTTTTATCGCGCCTTTACTTCTGCCAACAAACCCATATACCTGACTCAAACCAAGACCTGTACCCTTTTCTCCTTTTGTTGAATAAAACGGGTCAAATATTTTTTCCATTTCCGCATCATCCATGCCGCACCCCGTGTCACTTATACTCAGTTTTATATAATCCGCCGCATTATCCAGACCAAGTAAGTTCGCATCAAAACTATTTATTTTTTCATTATTAGTTTGAATAGACAATACACCACTACCATAAATTGCATGGCTCGCATTAATCGCCATATTAAGAATAACATCCTCAATATCAGCACTGCTTAACCAAACTGGCCATAATTTTTCTTCTAAATTATATTCAAGTTTAATACGTACTGTTAATGTCTTTTCAAGCATGTGCTGCATATCATAAAGTAACGCATTTATATCTATACTTTGTGCATCGGTATTTTTTTGCTTGGAAAAACTGAGCAGTTTTTTTGTTAATTTAGCGCCTCGCTCCCCCGCCTGATTTATTCGACTGGCATAATTTGCAAGCTTAGGCTGATCACTCAATGCAGACTCCAGCAATTCTGCATAACCCAGTACAACACCAAGCATATTATTATAATCATGGGCTATCCCTCCCGTGAGTTTGCCTAACGCATCCATTTTCTGACTTCGACGCAGTTGCTCTTCCTGTTGTTTTAGATACGTCAAGTCCACAACTGATATAATAAAACGTTTCTTACCATCTGATCCATTTGGTAATTCAGCCACGAAAATTTTAACCGGAACAACACTTCCATCTTTATTTACTCCCTCCACATTTTGACCAAAACCTGTTGCTTTTACTTCTCCCGTTTTTATATAGTTTTGAACATAACCATTATGCACACTTGCAAAAGGTTCTGGCATTAACATACTGACATTTTCACCTTTAATCTCATCAAAACTATAATCAAACAACTGTTCTGCTGCTTTATTAAAGCTTAGAATTACGCCTTCATCATCAATGCTTATAACAGCATCAACCATCGAATCAATAATTTCTCTCTGCTCTTTTTCTTTATCCTGTAATGCTTGCTGATCTAATTTAGCCTGCTCTCGCATACGATACTGTTCAGTCACATCATTAAACACTAAGACCATGCCGAGTATTTTATTTTTATCTGAGCGTATAGGTGCTGCAGAATCAGCAATCTGATACTCACTTCCATTTTTTGAGATCAAGGTTGTATGATTACAAAGATATACCGTTTCACCAGTAGCCAGAACTTTATCTACCGGATTAGCAATAGACTCACGGGTAGATGCGTTAACAATTTCAAATACTGATTTAATAGGCAAACCCCATGCGTTTTTTATCGTCCAGCCTGTAAGCTGTTCCGCTACGGGGTTCATCCGCGTAACCAGTCCTTTTGCATCACACGCTATTACTGCATCACCTATACTATTTAATGTAATAACAAGGTCTTGCTCACTTTCCTGCAATGCACGGCCTGCAGTTTGACGTGCTTTTGTCATGCGAATAATACCTGATGACATATCATCAAGCTCCCGAATCCCCGTTTGCTTTAATGAAACATCGTATTTACCCATAGCAATATGATCAATTACTTCACAGGCCTGCTGTATAGGGTTTAATGTTTTTCTGGCCAATCGTAATACAAACATAATGAAGATAGTCATTGCCATCAACGTTAACAAAAAAACTTCAAGCAATGATAATTTAATAGGTGAAACTATTTTTTCCACAAAAACTTCCGATATAAGCGTCCAGTTTAACGACGGGATTAATGTCATCGTGCCATATACGTACTGATCGCTTACACCAATATAACTTATATCAGTTGGCCAGCTTCCTCCAATTAGTGCTGTTCTAGCAATTTCCATATGCGTCATCAAATCTCCCGGATCATGCTCACTATTTTTAATTTTTGTTATTAAAGCACCTCGCCTATCGAGAATATAATTTTGTGTTTTATCTTTTTTATGTCCATGTCCGTTATGCTGATCAAGCAATAAAAACTCACTTGCATCTAATTCAACAATCAAAATGGCTTCAACGGGTTTTGCAACAGGAACAGCCATCATAAAAATAGTTTCACCTTTGTGATAATTGAGTGAGCTAATATAATCTCTTCCCAACGATGGAATAATAAACTCTGGCTGATTTGTAATGTCATTAAACCCCCAGTGGTGTACAACATCATTTTTTTCTTTATCTGATAACTTTTTTTCTCCGATATAACCTATACCATGATCAATAGCGGTAATAACATTTCCTTTTGAAGACAACAACATTACACCGTGAACAGCTGATTCACGTTCAGTGATTTTTAATAACAGGTGATTAATTTTTATTATATTTTCAGGACTATCTGGCGCACTTGCCAAAAAGGATAACGGATCACTTTTATTTTTTAACAATGTTTTAAAACGATTAATCTCTGACTCTATTTGATCTCGCAAATGCTCATTGCCCAGTTGCTCAATAGTTAAAGCGCTTTTTAACTCATGATTATATAGAGTTAAACCATACCAGAGCATGACAATGCTAACTGGCAGAATAACCGCTAGCAGAACAATAGACGTCCATATTTGCTTAAGCGACAGATTAAGTTTCATATTTAATTATTTACTTCTCATTGTCTTTTCGGCAATTTTGACGAAACGCATATCAAAATACCCGTTTCTAATATTATCAGGCACTCCAGACCATAGTCCCATCTCCACCAGCTTTTCTGCCATTGATTGCATATCGCTTTCATTCACAACCATATTAGTATATGAGATCCAGTCTGCAGGCGTCGTGAGTACCTTTTCAAATATTTTTGCCTGTGCACCAGTGTAATCCTCACCCATAACAGCAGCTTCATGTGGGTTGTTTTCAATAAAGTCCCCCGCTCTAACCAACTGGTTTACCAATTCCTGTAATTTTTCAGGCTGTTTATTTATAAAGTTATCTGAAGCTAAAAAAACATGGTCCATATGATCTTTCCATATCTGTGGTGAGATGGCAGCCATCCAGCCAATACCTAAACTAATCGAACGATTACTTTCAGGCTCGCCTACAACAAAGCCATCAATTTCTCCTTTACGTAAAGAATTAATCATATCTCTTGGAGGCATACCGAGTACTTTGATATTTCTTTGTGAAATCCCATGCTGCTTTAAAAGGGTATGCAATAAAACGTGATGCTGGGAATACGTATGTGGCACAGCAATAATTGACTTTCGGTCTTTTAAATCTGCTATTGATTTAAACTTTTTAGACAAGATAAATCCATTGCCGTTTCGATCAGCCATTAGTACTATTTTACCGGGAAAACCCTCATGTATAAGATTCATCGCCAGGGGTGATAATATAAAAGTACCCGCTATTTTGCCTGACTTCATATCGGCTATAACATTATTCCAATCGTGATTTTGTACGCTATGTAATTTAAATAACTTTAAATCCTCTTGAAATTTTTTCTCAACAACAGCCAATGGGAGGTGCCCACCGCATATTAGTCTGCCAATTTTAACAATCTCAGTAACCTGTTCCGCCTCGCTATCCAAATTATGCTTCGAATCTGGCTCACAACCTGTTAATCCTGCGAGGCAAACTGCCAATACACCGTAATACTTCAATAATTTGAAAATTTGGAGTTTTATATCATCTAGAGGCATATTTAGGTCTCATATTATTAATATGGCCCCATATTTAATATTGGATACTATGATTAATCATTTTTTGATATTAGAAACCAGGGGGATGTATATTAGATAATAGACCATAAATTTGTAATACATTGCCATTCACTCTCGACATCACTAAATACATATTTACATGCTTTTTTACTGTTCTGCGTCTCTGCTTAAATCAAATGCTTTGCACAGCCAGCAAAATAACACTAATATTCATATATGAAGATAATCAAATTCACTATTACATTACTGCTCTGTGTTGTATTCACTTCATCTGCTTTTGCAGAGATGTATAAATGGGTAGATAAGGACGGTAATATAAGTTATTCAGATCAGCCTCCCTTCAAGGGCGCGCAAAAGCTGGATGCCCCAGCAATAACAACTGTGCCAGCAACTGACATTCCTGAAAAACAACCTGCTGTTTCTGCAGAAGCCAGTAAATCAAAAAATAAAGACACAACCAGTTATAGCTATCTAAAAATCATTTCACCTGAAAATGACGCTACAATTAGAAACAATGAGGGTAATTTTTCTGTATCCATAACATTAAAACCTGCATTAGACACCAAACACGGACATTACCTTAGCGTGTTTATGGATGGTAAAGTGGTACAGGATAAGATTTATGCTAGCTCTGTCAGCCTGAACAATATTGATCGCGGCACTCATAATATAAGTGTTGCTGTTAAAAATAAGAAAGGCAAAATCCTTCGTAAATCAAAAGCTATTACAGTTCATCTACATCGCCAGTCTATTCAAAGAAAGCAACCTCGTATTAGCCGATAACCCCCAAGATATTCAGTGGCCAGTCATTCACAATAAAATATCGCACCAAATTAGTGCGCAATATGTGTATTTATATTATTCTAGTGTAATCACATATGTGAATTTGTCATTTTTGTATTTTACTACTGATCGTTTTTTATTTAACGTATTGATTTTTCTATAATTAATTAGATAAATATTACTCTTCACTTTCTCAAATTACACTTGGTTCGCTTCTTGCAAAGATCGTATTATGATCAATAAAAACAACCCTAAACCAAACTATCCGCGAAATATTCTGGATAATTTAAGCACTGCAGTTGTTTTAATAAACCCTGAGCTAAATATTGAGTATATTAATCCAGCCAGCGAAAACCTTTTTCAAATATCTAAAAGACAGGCCGTAGGCTCTTATTTAAATAAAATTATGAATGTTGATGAGGGTTTTGTAGAGCTATTACATGATGCACTTAATAACTTTCACCCTATTACGGAACATGAGGCATGCGTCACGCTCCATGATGGCAGGGAGATTATTATTGATTACCATTTGAATCCAATACTCCTGGCTAATCAAAAGATGCAGTTAATGCTTGAGATTTCTCATATGGATAGACACATTCGTATCGCTCGTGAGGAAAAATTACTCAATGAACAGCATGCTACACGTAATTTAGTAAGAGGAATGGCACACGAAATAAAAAACCCTCTTGGTGGTTTACGTGGTGCCGCTCAATTACTGGAACGAGAGTTACCCAATGCAGACCTTAAGGAATATACCCAGATAATAATTGGTGAAGCCGACCGTTTACAGTCACTCGTTGATCGAATGTTGGGCCCCAATAATGTACCTAAAAAACATAATGTTAATATTCATCAGATACTCGAACATGTAAGACAACTAATCCAGGTAGAAATGCCTGATGATGTACATATACATTTTAAGCTGGATTACGACCCAAGCCTGCCTGAAATTATGGCCGATTCAGATATGATGATTCAGATCGTTTTAAATATTACACGTAATGCAGTACAGGCATTAAATGGTAACGGTGAAATCACCTTCAAAACCCGACCTCTGAGAAATTTTACGATTGGACACACTCATCATCGGCTAGTTCTACAGGTTGATATTATTGATAACGGCCCAGGTATACCCGAAGATTTACAGGAACAGATTTTTTATCCCATGATTACAGGTAGAGCAGAAGGCACCGGTTTAGGTTTATCTATTGCTCAATCGCTTATTAATCAGCATGGCGGCTTAATTAAAGTCAAAAGCCGTCCAACAGAAACCGTATTCACACTTTATTTGCCACTTTCTAATGAGCCCTCTGCAAAGCAGGGCATGGCAAATAAAAATGGAAACATAAAAATGGAAAAACACTAATGAGTGAACATAATGTTTGGGTTATAGATGACGACCCCTCCATTCGTTGGGTACTTGAAAAAGCACTAAAATCAGCTGATTTCATTGTTAGCAGTTTTGAAACGGCTGATGCCGCACTGGAATATTTAACCAGTTCTCAACCAGACGTAATTATTACTGATATTCGTATGCCTGGTTTGGATGGATTTGAATTCTTAAGTATTCTCAATGAGAAGTACCCGGAAATCCCAGCAATTATCATGACCGCACACTCAGATCTCGATAGTGCAGTATCTGCTTATCAGGGTGGTGCATTTGAATATTTACCTAAACCATTTGATATTGATGATGCCGTTGCACTTACTCAACGCGCCTGCAAAAAAAGTGACGAATACGCAAAGAAAAAATCACATCATGAAATTAGTACGCCTGATATTATCGGTGAAGCACCCTCTATGCAGGAAGTTTTCCGAGCTATTGGCCGACTATCTAAATCCAATATTACGGTACTAATAAATGGTGAGTCAGGCACAGGTAAAGAACTGGTTGCCAGCGCTTTACACAAACACAGCCCTCGTGCTGACCAGCCTTTTATTGCAATCAACACTGCCGCCATACCTAAAGATTTATTAGAATCTGAATTATTTGGCCATGAGCGCGGCGCATTTACAGGTGCCACAGCACAACGCAGAGGGCGTTTTGAACAAGCCGATGGAGGCACCCTGTTTCTTGATGAAATAGGTGATATGCCAGCAGATTTACAAACACGCCTTTTAAGGGTTCTGGCGGATGGGCAATTTTATCGCGTTGGAGGGCATACCCCTGTTAAATCTAATGTAAGAATAATCACTGCGACCCACCAGGACTTACAACAACGAGTAAAAGAGGGTTTATTCAGAGAAGACCTTTTTCATCGCCTGAATGTTATTCGAATACAAATTCCTCCCTTACGTGAACGAAAAGAAGACATACCCGCTTTGCTCAATTTATTTTTACAACAGGCAGCAAAAGAAATTCAGGTAGAAGCCAAAATTTTACTCGAAGATGTCGAGACTTACCTTTCTAGCCTCGACTGGCCAGGCAATGTAAGGCAGTTAGAAAATAGCTGTCGCTGGATTACCGTTATGGCATCAGGCCGTGAAATCCATATGTCTGATTTGCCGCCTGAACTTTCCCCTGAAAGTGTTAGCCCGATGGATAACAACGACCAAAATTGGGAAGATGGTTTACAGAGTTGGGCTGAAAAGCAATTACGCCTTGGTAAAGAGGATATTCTGGCCGAAATTCAGCCACGATTTGAACAAATTCTTATAAATGCCGCTCTTAAGAAAACTAATGGTAAACGACAGGAAGCCGCCAAGTTATTAGGCTGGGGCAGGAATACGTTGACCAGGAAAATTAAAGAACTGGGTATGGAATAATCATTTACAATAAACCCGAACATAAAAAGGCCTGCATACGCAGGCCTTTTTAATTAGCAATTATAACGACTTTTTATTATAGCTTTTTAGCAAACGAATAATTTGTATCTTGCGCATAGTTAGTCGTATTTGCACTATTCTGAAATTGCCCACCGTTCCCATCACCATCATCGAGTTGACGGTCCAGGATCTCACCAACTTTACCTTGCATATTATCCATAACAATAACCGTTCCGTTAATACCATAAATAGTATTTTCAATACCTATACGACCACCAAATGAATGATTGGGATAATTTGTGCCTGCACCTGAAACCAGGCCTGACTTACGTAGGTGATCCCATAACTCTCGGCTCTCACCTGCACCAAAGGCATTGCCACCAATTAGGCCGTCACCGTTACCTGATACAGTGCCGCCACCCCAACGAGCTGCTGCATTTGGATCATCACCCGGAAAAGATGCATAACGGTCAAGATAAGAAAATACAGCTGCTGAAATACCATTAAAGTCGTTTGAAACACGTTTAATTTTAGCGTTGGTCATCATTTCCTGACCTTTTAACACACCGCCTAATAACAAACCAATAATAACCAGTACAATGGCAATTTCGATTAAAGTAAAACC